>OGKA01002692.1_pt1 | contig 10509 bp, 9 predicted proteins | sample 1572211 | NCBI WGS metagenome assembly OGKA01 (sample SAMEA2582125, study PRJEB24529) | metagenome | biome: Human gut stool | place: China | collected 2011
TAGCCCTTGTACATCTGGGATCTGGCATAGAAAAAGATTTTCTTCTGTTATCTTTCCTCTGTAAAAGAAGATAAGTGATGAGAATAATTCTCCCTGATTACGAAAATTGGCGATTTCATTCAGACAGGATTTATCTGCCATGAATATCTCATATTTTTTTGAATGATGCAACTTCCTTTTCCATAAAAATTCTTTTATATTTAATTTATACGGCAAAAATAGCAATTCTCCAAATATTGAAGACTACCCGTAACCTCCATCAGGACAAACAGCCTTAAAGATGAACATGCCCATTATCCACACAGTACTCATCTCATCATCCACACGCTTTTCCTCTTTACCATCGGCACAACAACCTGTTCCGTAGTCTTGTCACCATAATGAAAAAGCAGAAAAACACTGGCTGTACTGTCTTTCTCCGAGAATACAGATGAAGCCAGCGAGATGGAATCAATCCCTTTGTGCTGACTTTTCTGCTGCTCCATAAACTGCTGAAGGTTAATCAGAAGCTGTTTCCGATAGCCATCAGGTAACTTTCCCGGACGGTTCTCACCCTCCAAGAAGGCTTCATACTTGCCTTCAAGCAGTTGTTCATAATAGAGTTTGGCTGCACGGGCAGCCAACTCTCCTTGGTCAACCTCTTCCTTCTTACTTCCACAAGCTGCCAACAGCAATGCCGAAGCAAAAAGAAAGGGTAGCACAATCCGCTTCATATACACGCCTCCTACGACTACTTCTGACGGATGAATACGTTGATCGGACAGCCATGCAGGTTCCAGTTCTCACGTATCTTGTTCTCCAGGAAACGGCGATACTGCTCCTTGACATACTGTGGCAGGTTCGCATAGAACACGAAAGAAGGAATCTGCGTGTTGGGGAGCTGTGAGCAATACTTGATTTTAATGTACTTCCCCTTTACTGACTGTGGCGGCGTCGCCTCGATGATGGGCAGCATCACCTCGTTCAGCTTCGTCGTACCGATGTGTATCTTACGGTTCTGATAGACTTCCTTCGCAGTTTCCAAAACCTTGAAGATGCGCTGTTTGGTCAGTGCAGAAGCAAAGATGATCGGGAAGTCGACGAACGGTGCCATACGCTTACGGATAGCATTCTCGAAAGTATCGATAACCTTCTGGTTCTTGTCTTCCACCAAGTCCCACTTGTTCACAACTACAACAAGGCTCTTGTTGTTGCGCTGGATGAGCTGAAAGATATTCATATCCTGCGCCTCGATGCCACGGGTTGCATCCAGCATAAGGATGCAGACATCAGAGTTCTCGATGCTTCGGATGGAACGCATGACACTATAGAACTCCAGATCCTCGGTCACCTTGTTCTTACGGCGGATACCGGCAGTATCAACCAGATAGAAATCGAAACCGAACTTGGTGTAACGGGTATAGATACTGTCACGGGTCGTACCGGCAATCTCGGTCACAATATTACGGTCCTCGCCGATGAAGGCATTGATGATGCTCGACTTGCCGGCGTTAGGACGGCCTACGACGGCAAAACGCGGTATGTCCTGGTCGACAGATTCGTCCGGAGCATCCTTCAGCTTCTCGAGCAGTATATCGAGCAGGTCGCCCGTACCGCCACCCGTAGCGGCACTGACACAGATGGGTTCTCCCAGTCCGAGCTTATAGAACTCGGCAGCCTGGTAGTATTCGCCGCTGTTGTCCACCTTGTTGGCAACAAGGAGAACCGGCAGCTTGGTACGGCGGAGAATCATTGCAACATCCTCGTCCCAGTCGGTGACACCGGTCTCGGTATCAACAAGGAAGAGCACGAGGTCGGCCTCTTCTGTCGCCACAAGCACCTGCTTGCGGATTGCATCCTCAAAGATATCATCTGATTTGACTACCCATCCACCTGTGTCAACAACAGAGAACTCACGGCCGTTCCACTGGCACTTGCCATACTGGCGGTCACGGGTCGTACCGGCCGTGTCGCTCACGATGGCGTGACGGGTCTGGGTCAGTCGGTTGAAAAGCGTGGACTTACCTACGTTCGGGCGTCCCACGATAGCTACTAAATTTGCCATTCATGCTGGTCTTTTTCCTCCTCATGATACAAGAGCCATGCCGCCAAGCGTATCATGAAAAGGTGCCGGATGTGGTCAGGCATCCGATGAATATTTGCCGAGGATGACCATTCCCCAGCCCTCGCATTGTGCGAGAGTATGCCCTACTAAGCAGTCAGGGCGATTCTGTTTCTCTTATGATCAGGGAGGACTGTCAGATCCATTGGTTCCGTCAGCCTTGTCAGCCGAATTGAACCCATAGTCACCATCAGTTCCGGAGGCCAAAAGCCCCAAGACCTCTCTCCGCCTTTTTTCCGTCAGACATCCCCCGTAAGAGGCCGGAGATTTTTACCTTTTTACTTTCTTACTTTTTCACCTTTTTACTTTTCCTCTCGGATCACTCCGGATTATACCCGAAGTTGTTCAATTCCTTCTGTGAGTTGCGCCAGTCCTTGTCCACCTTCACGAAGGTCTCAAGGAAAATCTTCTTGTCGAAGAAACGCTCCAGACTCTTGCGGGCCTCGGTCGACATCTTCTTCAGTGCCATGCCCTGGTGCCCGATGATGATTCCCTTCTGGCTGCTGCGCTCAACGTAGATGACTGCATTGATATGTATCTGACGGTCATCTTCCTTGAAACGCTCAACGACAACCTCAACAGAATAAGGGATTTCCTTGTCGTAATAGCGTAGAATCTTCTCACGGATGATCTCCGAGACGAAGAACCTTGCAGGCTTGTCCGTCAGCTGGTCCTTGTCAAAGAAGGCCGGACTCTCCGGCAGCAGCTCTCGGACACGCTTCATGAGAATGTCCGTCCCGAACTTGTTTTTAGCCGAAATGGGCAATATCTCTGCATCAGGAAGCAGTCCATGCCATTTCTCCACAAGCTCGACGAGCTTCGACTGGTCGCTCTCGTCAATCTTGTTGATCAGGAGAATGACCGGAATCGTCATCTTCGCGACCTTCTCCAGAAAGTCCATGTTCTTCTCCGGATTCTCGACGACATCCGTCACATACAGCAGGACATCAGCATCGGCCAGGGCTGATTCCGAGAACTGAAGCATCATCTCCTGCATCTTATAGTTCGGCTTCAGCACCCCAGGCGTGTCCGAGAAGACTATCTGGGAGTCGTCCGTATTGACGATTCCCATGATGCGGTGGCGTGTTGTCTGTGCCTTGAAAGTGGCTATACTGAGCTTCTCACCGACGAGCTGGTTCATCAGCGTGCTCTTCCCGACATTCGGGTTGCCGACGATATTTACAAATCCTGCTTTGTGCATAATATGTCTTCTAACAAAAAACGCACCTATCTTATTAGAAAAAGAAAGATGCGTTCTTTTGTGTATGATAACTTAGCGTCTTTATTTCTTAACCGCTGCAGAAGCTCCGTCATACGCCCACCTGTAATAAGAGGCACCATTGACGAAACCCGCTCCGAAAGCTGTGAAGATGATTCTGTCGCCTTTCTTCAGTTTCGATTCGAAGTCCCAGAGAACAAGCGGCATACAGGCGGCGCTGGTGTTGCCGTAACGCTGGATGTTCACCAGCACCTTCTCCATCGGAACACCGATACGCTTTGCCACAGCCTCGATGATACGCAGATTGGCCTGATGACAGACAACATAATTGATGTCTTCCTGTGTCAGACCGTTGCGTTCCAGCAAAGTCGCACAGTCGTCGCCCATGGCCGTGACAGCATAACGGAACACTGTGCGCCCCTCCTGGTAAGTGTAATGCAGCCGATGGTCGACCGTGAACCGGGAAGAGGGGCATACGGAACCGCCCGCCTTGATGTGGAGGAACGGAAGTCCCTTGCCGTCCGTACGGTGGTAGGAGTCTATCAGACCGATGTTTTCCTCGGTCGTCCCTTCAACCATCACGGCACCTGCCCCGTCGCCGAAGAGCGGACAGGTCGCACGGTCACGGTAGTCGGTAATGGCCGACATCTTGTCAGCTCCGATTACGATGATGCGCTTGTGACGGCCGCTCTGGATCATGTTGCAGGCAACATCGAAAGCATACATGAAGCCGCAGCACGCAGCAGCAAAGTCAAATGCGAAAGCGTTCTTCAGACCCAGCTTGCCCAAGACAATGGAAGCTGTAGAAGGGTGCGGATAGTCAGGAGTCGTAGTGGCGACGATGACAGCATCGATACTGTCAGGATCGGCACCGGTCTTCTTCATCAGAAGTTTGGCCGCCTTGCGTGCCATATAGGATGTGCCGAGACCTTCCTCCGTGAGAATGCGGCGCTCCTTGATGCCCGTGCGGGTGGTAATCCACTCGTCATTGGTATCCACCATACGCGACAGTTCCTCGTTGTTGAGGACATAGTCGGGCACGTAACCTGCGACACCTGTGATGATCGCATTGATGTTGCTCATGTTTATTCAGCTGTTTCCTTTACGACAGCAACCTTGCCACGATAGTAACCGCAAGTAGGACAAACTGTGTGGTAAACATAATAAGCGCCACAGTTGGGGCATACTGCCAATGTAGGAGCAACTGCCTTATCGTGAGTTCTTCTCTTCAGTGTACGGGTCTTTGACTGTCTTCTTTTTGGATGTGCCATAATTCTTTAAACGTTTAATATATTATTCTTTCAGTTTTAATAGAGCTTCCCAGCGCGGATCCACCGCTACCCCGTCTTCCTGACCGCTTCGGGCGGCAGAGTGCTCTTCAAGAGCTCGTATCATAGCAGGGTTGCATTTTCCAGGTGCATGCACATGCTTGATAGGGATTGCGAGGGCAATGAATTCGTAGAGGAGCCATGTGACATCGAGTATTCCTTCGTCCTCGGCCACCGTCACAAGGTCGTCCTCTTCTGAGTTTTCTGTTCCGAATTTCGCTTCGAGACGCTGCGTTGTCTCTACAGACTGCTCCATCGGTTCGAGACAGAGGTCGCACGGAACCATCACCGTGCCTGTCTCATGAAAGTCCAGGGTAAAGAAATCATTTTCCGTGCGCACGATGTCGACCGACACACGCACGCACCCCCGCCTCACTTCGGGAGCGTCAATTGCCTTAAAGTAAGTGTCATCCAGGTCGAAATCAAGGTGACTTGCACCTTTTTCCAGACCTTTCAAGTCAATCTTAAGGGTTTCCAAGTCCATAATTGGGTTGCAAAGTTACGAATATTTTTCTGATTATAAGCAAATTAAAAGTAAAAAAAGTGAGGACGCATAAAGCAAGCCCCTCTTGCATCATCATTCCTTTCCTATATAAGGCAGCCTGTAAAACGTATGCACCGGCAAGCCGGAGCAGCAGCCGGTACAGGAGCCGGCAGCCTGCGAAAGCAGGCCATGGACCATACGATGACGGACTACGGAAGCAGCGTTCCGGTGCTACGGCAATCCGACAGGGGCATTGTCACTCTGCCGTTCCGGCATGGACTTTCCACCTGTACCCGACAATCCGGCAGGCTTGCGAAAAGAGCATCTGCCGATTCAACTGATATGGCAAAGAAACGTCTTGCAGATCAGGAAGGGTCATCAAGGGCACCGGGAATACTGTTCCCAACCGGTCGGGAACAGGAGTACCGATGCCTGGGAACACGGGTACCGGCCGCCGGGAACAGGAGTACCAGCCGTCAGCGTGCAGAAAAGGTACTCACGATTCAGCCCCCGGAAAGCGCATGAGGGAGCGCATCAGGTATCCGATTCGCAAGGACAGGCATCCTCCGTATGTCCCTGCTGATCATCTGCCCTTATATCTGGCGCATTTCCTGCTCCTTCCCAAGCTCAATGCGGAAAGTGGTTCCCTTCCCAATCTCTGAACTCTTCACGAAGATCCTTCCGTGATGGTATTCCTCCACGATGCGCCTGGCAAGGCTCAATCCCAGTCCCCAGCCACGTTTCTTGGTCGTGAAACCAGGACGGAACACATTTCTTATATCCTTCTTTTTAATTCCCCTGCCCGTGTCCGAAACCTCTACGACGACACGTCTTCCGGCCTCTTCCAGACGGATCGTGATGGAACCGGACGCACCGCCCATCGAATCGACGGCATTCTTGCAGAGATTCTCCACAACCCATTCGAAGAGCGAGGCATTCATCTTTACAATAAAGTTACCGGACGGGAACTCGGTCCTGATGTCTATCTTCCGGGATGTACGCCGGTTCATGTAGTCCACGACGTGCTGCAGCACCTCCTTCAGGTCGGCAGGGACAGGCTCGGGGACGGAGCCGATCTTGGAGAAACGGTCGGCGATGAGCTGCAGCCGTTTTACGTCCTTGTCCATCTCCGGCAACAGTTCGTCGTCGGGATAGTTTTCCCTCAGGATTGTCGTCCATGCCATCAGAGAGGAAATGGGCGTACCCAGCTGATGGGCCGTCTCTTTGCTCAGGCCCACCCACACCTTGTTCTGCTCCGCCCGCTTCGAGGTGAGCAGGGCCATGACCGCCACGACCACGAAAAGCATCACCACACCCAGCTGGATGTAAGGATAGACAGCTATGCGTTTCAGCATCAGCGATTCATCATAGCACACGTCTATGTAATCTCCGCGGCGGCTGCTTAAAGGAATACGGATCACCCGCCCCGCCGATTTCATCCGCAAGGCCATATCCGCCAGTTTCGCCGTACGGTCGGCGGCATTGTGTGCCCTGACACTTACGTTACGGCAATCCGTCACAGTGCCCTCACTGTCCAGGACGACGACCGGGATAGAGTTGTTCTCGTCCAGCACCTTCAGCACCAGGCTCAGGTCCGTGTTCTCATCCGCCTCGCTCAGCGACTTCATCGCTTCTGCCCAGACCTGCATTCTGCTCCGCTCCTGCCTGGCAAGGTCATCGGTCAGGAAATGGGACACAACCAGCGAGGCGACGGCAATGATGATTGCTGCCACTACCAGGAATATCTTTACCTGCCGGATTCTGTCTGTCCACTGCATATATTCCATCTAACGACAAAGCGTGTAGATTATTGCATGGTCATAGAACAAGACTGCATCAACAGGGGAAGAACAGATTGCACGTCATGAGAATACCTTGTTTTAGGTATTGCAGGAAAGGAGGTATTTCCATACTTTTGCACATCTTTAATTATTATTTAACAAGATTGTATTCAAAATGAAAAAAACGATTTTTCTGCCACTTGCGATAGCAGCCACGGCTGCCATTCCCTGTCATGCACAGACTGACAGCACACGAGAAGCGACTCTGCAGCTGAAGGAAGTAACCATCAGCACGACCCGCATTCCGGAGGTGAAGTCGAACGCAGCGGCAACGGTCACAATCATCGACCAGAAACAGATTGCCGAGATGAGCAAGGTCGCCCCGGATATGTCACATCTGCTGGGACTGCTTACACCGGGCATGGCACTGTCGAGCAATACAACCAGTTCGCGTTCACAGTCGCTCCGAGGCAGAAGCGCACTTATCCTGATCGACGGTATTCCGCAGTCCACCCCTCTGCGCTCTACCGACCGCGACATCCGTACGATCGACGTATCGGCAATCGACCATATCGAGATCGTGAAAGGATCAACAGCATTATACGGAAATGGTGCCATCGGCGGCCTGATCAATATCATCACCAAGAAGAATGCTGCCCACAGAGCCATCGGCGGACAGACGACGCTCTCCGGTTCTACCTACAACTTCTTCCGTCAGGGAAAGGGACAAGGATATCGTATCAACCAGCAGCTATACGGGGCAGTCGGAAATCTCGACTACCTTGTCAATGGGACATTCGGACGAACAGGAAGCAGCGTCGACGGGGACGGACAGTTCATCTCGCCCCGGTACGGACTTGGAGACACCTATACGACGAATGCACTCGTGAAACTGGGCTATGCCTTTTCGCCGAAGAACAGAATCGAACTTATGTACAACTTCTACCGCAGTCTGCAGGACACACGCCTTGTCCCTTCTGGTGGCAAATACCTGAAGCAGCCGGCCATCGGCATCGTCGGTGACAGGGATCCGCTGGCAGTGGACGAGGGAACACGCTACAACCACAATGCCTACCTGAAGTTCACGTCACATGATCTGTTCGCCCATACGGATTTTGAAACGGCTGTCTACGGATCGGGCCTGTACACCATCTTCGACTTCCGGAAAGCCAATCCGGCACAGCCACGCTGGGAGGAGACCAGCGGACAGTCGGCCGTCAAGGACCGTAAATTCGGTTTCCGCACGCAGTTCAGCACTCGTCTCATATTCTCGGACAATGCTTTCACGCACCTTGTCTATGGTTATGATTACCTTTTCGACAAGACGGCACAGCCCCTCGTCGACGGACGTTACTGGATGCCGTGGCTGACAAGCAACAACCATGCGCCGTTCCTGCAGACAAAGACAACGCTGTGGCAGTGGTTCAACATCAAGCTGGGCGGACGCTACGACTTCATCAATGTAAGCGTGCCCGATTACGATGTGCTGCGTAACAAGCTCTCTGCCCCGCAGGTTCATGTGAAAGGTGGCTCGCTCAGATACAACAACCTCTCGTTCAATATCGGGCTTTCCTATAACAGGTATCCCGTCTTCCAGCCTTTCGTCGCTTTCTCACAGGGTTTCTCCATCTTCGACCTGGGACGCACCCTGCGTGCTGCCAAAGCTGATGTACTCGAAAAGATCTCCACCGAACCGGTAAAGACGGACAACTACGAAATAGGAGCTTATTCAAACATCAACAACTGGCTGCAGATCAACGGATCATTCTTCTACACCTACTCAAAACTGGGTAGCGACCTCAAGATTGAAAACGGATTCTGGGTAGTGAACCGTACACCGCAGAAGGTCTATGGCATTGAACTAAGCGCAGATGCACAGATTCTAAGCAACCTCAAGGCAGGAGCAAATCTTTCATGGTTCGAAGGAAAGCTGAAATCGGCATCAGGAGATTGGGACACCTATATGTCAAACATCTCCATTCCGGCCGCCAAACTGGCAATGTACGTCAATTATGCTCCGGTCAAGAACACTTATCTGAACCTACAGTACATCCATACGGGAAAACGTGACCGCTTTGCACCGAATGCCGCAGGGACATACAACGAAGGAGAAGGAAAGGTGAACCGCATCAACCTTCTGAACCTTACGGCAGGAGTAAGGCTGAAGGCATGGGACCTGAGCCTGGCCGTTTCCAATCTGCTGAACTACACCTATTACACTCCATCCTCCATGCTGATGGCCCGCAATGCGGAATATGCACATGCTGACGGACGCAATATAACCCTCACTGCAAGTTTCAGATACTAAGCAACAATAAAAATCCGCAATTTATCCTACCGAGCGAATAATTTTACATCGCCCTATAGGATAAATTGCGGAGTTATAGTCTACCAAAAACTGATAGGTAAACATTGTTTCGCAATTCTCCAGGAATCATCATTCAACCCAACAAAGACCGGCCGATTAGTCATCATTCTACCCCAATGCCAGACTGCTAACTGACCACCACCGACACTGTCAGGCAGGCATATTCAAGAACGTAATCATTCTTTTTCTGTTCACCATTCCCGGTGGAAAAATCCTCACAGTACAGCAGCCTTCCTCAATTGCAAGAAGTACCATATCGAGGCCTTTGCAAAACACCAATAAGATGTCCGAATTATGAATATAACCCATTGGTTATCAACAGAGGTTTTGGATGTAAAAATCTACAGAGATTTCATATCAATAGTAATTATTCGTAACTGACAAAAGATCGAGACATCTACAAGCCTTTCATCGCCTATTTTTGCTTATCACTGTCATCATCAGCCATAACATCACCGCCTATCACCGCCCATCAGCCATCTCATCATCGCCTATCATTGCTTATCATCGCTTATCACAGCCCATCACACCCTTCCCCCTCTCCGCCTCCATCCCTACAGACGAAAAAAGGAGAGCCCCGAAGATATCTCTTCAGGGCTCTCCCGTGTGTGAAAGGAGGCGGCCACCTACTCTCCCGCATTGCATTGCAGTACCATCGGCGCAGGCGGGCTTAACTTCTCTGTTCGGAATGGGAAGAGGTGGGACCCCGCCGCAATAACCACCTGACATGACGTTCAACTGACATCTCTCTTTACAGTATCATTCGTAATTGATGACCAGGACCCTGTCAGCCGTATAAGGTGACGTATCTCCACAAGCAAAACTCTATAGAACCTGTCTTCCCACTTCGGAAGAATACACAGCTCAAAGTCTGAGTCACCGGTCCCCGCACTCCACTTTGGGGAGGCGGGAGACCCGAAGAAAGCTTCGGGCAATTAGTAGCGCTCGGCTTTGACGTCGCCGTCTTTACACCTGCGCCCTATCAACGTCATCGTCTGTGACGGCCCTCGTGAGGAGTTCTCATCTTGCGGACGGCTTCGCGCTTAGATGCTTTCAGCGCTTATCCGTTCCAGACTCAGATACCCGGCGGTGCACCTGGCGGCACAACCGGCTGACCGGAGGTCTGTCCGTCACGGTCCTCTCGTACTAGTGACGGCACCGCGCAAAACTCCAGCGCCCACGATAGATAGAGACCGAACTGTCTCACGACGTTCTGAACCCAGCTCGC
>OGKA01002701.1_pt1 | contig 10457 bp, 7 predicted proteins | sample 1572211 | NCBI WGS metagenome assembly OGKA01 (sample SAMEA2582125, study PRJEB24529) | metagenome | biome: Human gut stool | place: China | collected 2011
GGTTTTGGATATTTTCTTCGAAGGAACCACGATATTGAGTACCAGCTTCCAAACCAGAAATATCGATGGAAATAATTTCTTTATTTTTAATAGCTGCAGGAACATCGCCATTGACGATAGCTTGTGCCAAGCCTTCTACGACAGCTGTTTTACCAACACCAGCATCACCTACGAGTACAGGATTGTTTTTAGTACGACGTGCTAAGATTTCTGCTGTTTCTTGGATTTCTTTATTACGTCCAATAACAGGATCGAGTTTACCATCACGAGCTTGTTGAGTTAAGTTTGTACCTAACTTGGCAAGGATACCATCTTGTTTCATTTTACCTTGTTGTGCAGCTTGAGCAGCTTGCATTTCTTCATTAGAAGGTAAACGACCAGTTTGACGATAGAAAGCAAACTCTTCTGGAGTCACTTCACGACCATTAATTTTATAACGACGGTTTTCTGTGGAATAACCACCCATGTTACCCATCAATTGATTGAACAAATCATTCATGCTACCGAAGTCGCTACCAAAGTTATTGAAGTTGTTGTTCATATAAATTACCTCACTTTTTTACTACAAGTATATCTGTTTGACTTTTTAAGTCTGTTTAATTTCTTGCTTTATTTCTAGGTTTCTTCAACCTTATGACATTATAATAATCTGATTAAGTCAAAAAGTCAATAGGTCAAATTAAAATTTTTTGACTTTTTTTGACTTTTGTTTTGACTAATTAGATTTATACGACAAGAATATAGATAAATGCTGAGTTTGTGAGAGATAATTAAATTTGAACTTTTGAGTTATTTATATAAAAAACAAAAGACCATTCGATGAATGGTCTTTGATTAACAATATTATTTTGATTTTTTATATTCTGCTCTAAATCCATCACGGAGAACAGCATAACGTAATAAATTTCTTATAAAGGATTGTACATTAGGGTCTTTCCACTCTAGCAAACGAGAATTATTTAGACGACCAAGATATATTTCATCATCATGGACAAGCTCAGGTGCACGGTCCTTAATATATGCAATAACATCAGCTCTTTTAGCTGCTCCACCTTTACCGCTTGTTAAAGAGCCGTTATGTGTAACATCTACTATATTAGTAAGTGGATTATATCGACAGCACCTATCTAAGTTTAATTGAAGGGAATGATGTCTCGATTCTTTATTGGTTATAGATACATTTAATTGAGTAGTACCAGTACGGTTACCCCAATGTGGATCATTCTCTGTATGTGCCGTAGCACATATACTAATACCTAGAACTTGGTCTCTATTTAAATAATCTTTTGCAATAAACATATGAGACCAAGCTTGATAATTACCACCTCCACTATTACCAAAATGTGGCATACTTACACGGCAATCTTCGGATACACCTATTTTTTCCAAAAACTTACTATTTTTAATCTCTTTAAAAATAATTAGATTAATCAAATTAAGAGCAAAGCCTTTTATATATTGAGGCGTATATTCACTAATATCACAGTTTTCAGTAAAGGCGTCTTGAAACTCATCTGACATAAGTTCTTCATATCTAAATGCCTCAAATGGTTCTGGTTCGACAAAAGAAATTTCATTCTTTAAAAGTTCCTCTAATAAAGGAATTTCCTTAACTTCATGATATACCCCATCATTATAATAATATATAATGGCCTCTATACCATTCACCAGCATAATATAATCTGCATTAAGTATTTCTCTATATCCTGAAGCCTGATTAAATACTTCATCACCTAGCACGTTAATATGAGGTGCCTTACATTCTATAATCATTAGTACATCTGTGCACTCATCATCACGGTAGATAACAATATCAGCTCTTCCACGGGCTCCTTTTTTAGTATGCGCCATTGACTCTTCTACAAAAATCCGATTAATAGGTATCCCTAATTCCTGTTGCAAGAATGCAATTGTTTTTTGGCGAACAATCTCCTCTGGTGTTGCAGCTAATAAAAAACAACGTATGGAATCATATAGGCGGCCTTCATCTCGATTAGCATTATCAAGGTCTATCTTATCAAAAATTTTCTCTATATTTTTCATTAAAATTCCCCTTACTACAACGTCAAAACACTTCACTTTTTCTTCATTTTTAACATTATAGCATAAATAATTACTAGCTGTCTTTTAGGAGCATTAACATATAAAAAACGGATAGCTCATTACGAGCTATCCGCTTAATTTCTTTGGTGATCCAGGAGGGATTCGAACCCCCGACCCACGGCTTAGAAGGCCGTTGCTCTATCCAACTGAGCTACTGAACCATGTGGATTACCTATATATGTAATTATCTATTATAGTATAAATTATGTACTATATATCGTCAATATTACGTTTTACCCTAAAAAAGGCAAAAAAAAATGGAGCGGGTGAAGGGAATCGAACCCTCGCGACCAGCTTGGAAGGCTGGGGCTCTACCATTGAGCTACACCCGCAAATAAAAAATGGTCGGAGCAGCAGGATTCGAACCTGCGACCCCCTGGTCCCAAGCCAGGTGCGCTACCAAACTGCGCTATGCCCCGTCATTAATTACTTTGCTATTATAGCAAACCCGGTAGTTGATGTCAACCACTACTCTTGTTGAGTTTTCTACTCTTTCGAGTATCGCTCTGCAACGAAAATAATTATATCATCGATACAAAATAGTGACAAGTACTTTTTTACAACTTCATTAATTTTTTAAATTTTATTCATCTATATGCAAAACATGCACCCCTTTCGAGGTGCATGTCATATTGTTCTATAGTTATTTTATGGTTATACCAATGCTTTTACAGCAAATAGATTAACCTTCGTAGCTACCGTCTTCTACTACGCCAGGGTTTTTAGCGATACCTTGTTTTACAGCAACTTCAGCAACTGCTTTAGCAACCGCTGGAGCTACGCGAGGATCGAATACGGATGGCATTACGTTTTCTTCGTTCAATTCGCTATCAGGAATCAAGTTAGCCAATGCATCAGCAGCAGCTAATTTCATTTCATCAGTGATTTGGGAAGCACGTACGTCGATAGCACCGCGGAATACGCCAGGGAATACCGCTACGTTGTTGATTTGGTTAGGTGCGTCAGAACGACCTGTACCAGCAACGCGGATACCAGCAGCTTTCATATCTGCATATGTAGCTTCTGGGTTAGGATTAGCCATTGCGAATACGATTGCATCATCAGCCAAGTTTTCCAAGATGTCTTTAGTGAAAGCACCTGCTGCAGATACACCAAGAAGAATATCAGCGCCTTTAGCATTCTCAGCCAAGCCACCATGTTTTTCTTCAAGTTTAAGCAAGTCGATCAATTCAGATTGCAAGGAGTCAAGACGTTTGTAATCTTTGTGCAATACGCCAGAGGATACTAATAATGTAATATCACGAGCGCCTGCAAGGTATAACAAGCGAGCAATGTTTGCACCAGCTGCACCAGCACCGTTTACGATGATTTTAGCAATCGCTAAATCTTTTTTAACTAAACGAAGAGCGCCTTTTACACCAGCTAAACATGCGATTGCAGTACCGTGTTGGTCATCATGGAATACAGGGATTTCCAATTCTTCTTTCAAACGATTTTCAATATCGTAGCATTTAGGAGAAGAAATATCTTCCAAGTTAATACCAGCAAAGTTTTTTTGCAACAATTTTACAGTGTTGATCAAAGTATCAGCATCTTTAGTATCTACAACCAATGGAATGCAGTCTACATCGCCGAATTTTTTGAATAATAAGGATTTACCTTCCATTACAGGCAATGCTGCTGCAGCGCCGATATCGCCAAGACCAAGTACACGAGTACCGTCGGAAACTACGGCAACCATGTTGGAACGGCATGTTAATTCGAAGGATTCAGCTTCATTATCTTTAATACGCAAGCATGGCTCTGCTACACCTGGGGTGTACGCTACAGACAAGTCATGTGCGTCTTTCAATTCATATTTAGTCCCTACAGTGAGGAAACCTTTCAATTCACGTTTTTTCTGTACTGCTAATTCACGTACGTCCATAATAATTCTCCTTTGTGGAAACAATCGGACTCTTTAGAGTCGGTAATTAATACCATAAACTAATTGTATTATACAAAATCATAAATAACAACACAAGTTTTTTCGATATAATTATCGATTTTTTTAGATTTAAATAGTATTAATTTCTGTTATTAAAAATCGTGATAAGCAAACAAAAAGTAGATAAGCCAACTAAGGCTTATCTACTTACGTATTATATTCGTATTTTGCTATATATAGATTTTGAAAATATTTCAAATTTATTGTTAAGCTTTCACAGATGGCAGATTACGACCATAGAATATTTCCATCATTTCTTGTTTTAATTGCTGTTTAATTTGCTTGATTTCACGTTCGCTCAATTCAGCTTCAGTAATACCGAAGAGATAGTTATCCAAATCAAACTCTTTTAACATCATTTTTGTGTGGAAAATATTTTCTTGGTATACGTTTACATCGATCATGTTGTACATGTTACGAGTTTTAGAGTTAATGTAGTTTTGGATGGAGTTGATGCGATGATCGATATAGATTTTCTTACCAGATACATCACGAGTAAAGCCGCGTACATGGTAGTCCAATGTAAGGATATCGGAGTCAAAGCTTTGAATCAAATAGTTAAGTGCTTTAAGGGGAGAAATCTGACCGCATGTAGATACTTCAATGTCGGCACGGAACGTACTAATCCCTTTGTGAGGATGGCTTTCAGGGTAAGTATGTACAGTAAGGTGAGATTTATCAAGATGCATGACTACATCTTCTTTTTCAATTTCCTCTTCAGAAATCAAAATCGTAACAGACGCACCTTGAGGATCATAATCTTGTTTTGCTACATTAAGGATGTTAGCGCCGATAATATGGCTAACTTCCGTCAAAATAGCTGTTAAACGATCTGCATTGTATACTTCATCAATGTACTGAATGTATTGTTTTTTCTCTTCTTCCGTACGAGTATAACAAATATCATAAATATTAAAACTCAACGTCTTTGTGAGATTATTAAAACCATATAATTTCATTTTAGGCTTTGCTTTAACTGGTGTATCCATGATATGTCATAACCCTTTCCATGCATAGACTTACTATTTCTTTTGAAAGATTCAAACGAAGCTTTCACCATATAACTAAACAAGATCTTGTTTATACACAAACTCTACATCAAACTGTCCATTATCATAGGTAACGATGGCAAAGGTGCCACCAGAGCGGTCTCGAGGCAAGGAAATACTGCCAGGATTGACGAACACCGCATCACCAGAACGAGCCTCACCATGATGATGGCTGTGACCAGCCACGATGAGACGCGCCCCCATTGAGGTGCCTAAATGAGTCAGTTCTTGTATTCGATTATAATATGATACCTTATCTCCATGAGTCATGTAAATATATGTATCCTCTAGGGGAATCAACTGTTCTCGCGGCTCAAGTGGTTGTACTCGGTCATTATTGCCGCGCACTGCATAAACAGGCACATTCGTATGCTCCTGCATATAGCGCGCATCATCGCCCAAGTCACCAGCGTGAAGCCACATGTCGATGTCTTGATCGGCCGTAGCCTCCAAGACGAGGTCAATATCATCTAGATACCCATGGGAATCACTCAAAATACCAATTCGTTTCATTTTATAAATTCTCTAATACTATTATATTACATATTATATGAACTATATCATATAGTTCAAAAATATCAAAGTTTACTAATTAATTCACGTAATGCGTGACCACGATGACTTATGGTTTCCTTCTCTTCGATGGTAAGCTCTGCCATTGTTTTCTCGAACTGAGGCACATGGAAATACGGATCATAGCCAAAGCCATTATCACCTTTTGGCTCGTCTTGAACGAGTCCATCACAATAACCTTCAGCGGTTACTTGACGACCATCAGGATATACGAGTGCTAAGGCACATACATAATGAGCTGTACGATCAGCTTTTCCTTGTAACTCTTGAATTAGCTTTTCGTTGTTAGCATTATCATCACCATGATGACCTGCATAACGAGCAGAATAGACACCTGGCGCACCATTAAGAGCATCTACAGTGATGCCAGAGTCGTCTGCAAGGCATGGACGATTGGAAGCTTTTGCGTAGTAGCGAGCTTTTAAAAGCGCATTCTCCATAAAGGTTGTACCTGTTTCCTCAGGTTCCTCAATGGTAATGACCTCTTTTACAGGTATACAATCGATAGATAAATGAGAGAAAGCCTCGGAAAATTCACGAATTTTCCCTTTATTGCCTGTAGCTAATACGATTTGTTCCACCTTACACCTCCGGAGCTGTAGGATATACCTTACCTACTTTATCTGCTGTCGGGCCAAGTGCTTCACGTTGTTTTGCCATGAGCTCATCTGTAGCGGCCTCCGCTAAGTCGAGTAATGCATTGAGTTCATCACGGTTAAACGTACCATGTTCACCTGTACCTTGTACTTCAACCATATTGCCAGAGCCTGTACGCACCACGTTCATGTCAACGATAGCTGCACTATCCTCTTCGTAGCAAAGATCCGTAATAGGCCCTTCTGGACCAATACCTACGGAAATAGCTGCACAGAAGTCAGTAATCGGGAATTTGCCTGCGCCACCAAAGGTGAAGTCCACCGCATCAACGAGGGCTACAAAGGCACCTGTAATCGATGCTGTACGCGTACCGCCATCGGCTTGAATTACATCGCAGTCGATCGTAATAGAACGTTCACCAAGTGCTTCAAGGTCTACAACAGCGCGTAATGCACGACCAATAAGGCGTTGAATTTCTACAGTACGGCCCGTTTGTTTACCCTTTGCAGCCTCACGGCTCACGCGAGTTTGCGTAGAACGTGGCAACAAGGAGTATTCTGCTGTTACCCAGCCTCGGCCGGAACCTTTGAGCCAGCGCGGCACAGAATCCTCAACAGTGGCAGTACAGATAACCTTCGTCTTGCCGCACTCAATGAGTACAGAACCTTCAGCATACTCTGTAAAATTCCGTGTTATTTTAATAGGTCGCAATTGACCTGCTGTTCTATTATCGCTGCGCATAGGAACCTCACCATTCTAAAACTAAACATTAGAACGCCCCTTACACAAAGGGGCGTTATTTCTTCTATTATATCACAATTTTTCTATTTTTTAGCACTATAAAGCATATTGTAATGTAATACCATAGTGCCGTAACATCGCTCATGTGTTAACACGATTAATACTAGCACTATAGTTCATATTGTCCCTCACCAAGAGGATCTACCACAACATAACGGCTTGCACCGCCTTCTGCTTTAGCCCGTTTGGCCTCTGTAATGGCATCTTGACGAGTTCCCTCATCAGCTTGCCAAGGGATGAACATAGCATATACACTTTGTGGCCCATAAGGTCCATATTGGCCCCGTGAAAGCACACTATGCCAGCCTACCTTATCTTTGTACATGCGCACCTTTTCAAGGCGCTCCTCTTGTACGCCCGTTTCATCATAATACACGTTATAGCGATTAGACCAAACATCTCCCGCACCTAGTCGCTCATCTTCGGCCATCTTATGGCGATTAGCCCATTGCACCTTCCATTTAGCAATGAGGTCATCTATATAGGTAGTTACAGTTTGACTTTGCTTATATTTAACAGGATCAAAGGCAGGTTCTACGACCTTGCTATAATCAAGGCCTGCCATAGATAAAATAATACCTGTATTTACATAAGGTAACGCTTCCTGTACAGAGTAACCACCTTCTAAGACAGCTATATCAGCTTGCAATAAATCTACAAGCTCGGCATAGCCTTTTGCGGTAACCTGCATATTCGCCAAAGGATCGCTAAAGTGATTATCTTGCCCTGCAGAATTGATGACGATATCCGGATTAAATTCCTCTAATATAGGTAATACTAATTCGCACATAACCTTCATCAACCCTTCGTCACCAGTGCCAGGTGGCAATGGAATATCTATATTGCCACCGATGGCTTGAGGTCCACCAAACTCATCCATAAAGCCAGTACCTGGATATAGCGTGCGACCATCTTGATGGAAACTAATATATAGAGTATCGGGATCGTGGTAGAACACATCTTGAGACCCATCGCCATGGTGCACGTCTGTATCCACCACAGCAACACGTTTTATACCATATTTTTGGCGCATATGTTGAATCATAACAGCTTCAATATTTATGGTACAGAAACCACGAATACCATGTACCATAGCCATCGCATGATGTCCTGGAGGTCTAACGAGGGCAAAGGCACGGTCTACCTCTCCACGCATAACCGCATCAGCAGCCGCAATAGCGCCTCCTGCAGATACACGATGTGCTTCCGTTACCCAGGATTCTAAGTCAGGCGCACCTACATGAACACGCTCTATCGTATCCCAATCAGCTACGATAGGATTATATTCTCTAATATTCGGGATGTCTAATAAACCTTCCTCTACTATTTGATCTCGTGTATAGAGCAAACGCTCTTGTCGTTCAGGGTGAGTTTCTGAAATCTTCCAGTCAAAGGCAGGGAAAAAGACAAGACCTAAACTATGTTTTGATACAATTTTGTCCGGATTTAACGTGTCGCCTGTCTTTGTATTGGTAATCTTATTTATACCAACATTTCTGAGTTCATGGCGCTCGCGATAGGATAACCCCTTATTCCACATAGTGTTTCACCCCCGCTTCTAGCTGAACTTTCACCATAATTAGGCGTTCCATCGATTGCCATCCCTCTACAACAGGAAAATCTTCAATGCTAATAACCTCGACCTCTTGCGTTTTATCTAGGCCCAAGCGCAATGCCTCTTCACCGAGAGCCTCTTTTGCGCGCTCTACTACTTGTTCAGCTCGTTTCAAGGTACAGGTTTGCTGCTTAACGCCTAACTCTGGAATGACAAGCAAACGACGTTTTGTATCGACGTGAACGGTAAGTTCAATAGTAGATAGTGCTAATGCTGCACCAATAGCATTTGCTACAGCTGCATTTTCGGGAATAGTAACCGGTAAATTCAAATACTCGCCTATACTTGGCCCTAAGCTAGGTGCTGTACCGCCCACTACGACGATTTGAGCAGGCACAAAAACATCGGGATTTACAATATCTGCCACTACATAGACAGGTCGTTTATTTTCTGCCTGTACCACCTCATCGATGCCATGTTGAATTGTTTCCAATGCCTTTTTAACAATAAGGTTTGCTACATCTAGAGCTGACATATTATGAATACATTGCTTTTCAGAATTATAGTTCCCCAATGCATCTTCACATTCACTGTGTTTCCAATTAGCCTGTAACACATGGGCTAACTGTTGTAAGGATTGTGTAGCAAGTTCAGCATCTCCGTAACTTGCATGTCCTAATACGATGAGAGCATCCCCCAAGGTAGGTTCATTGCCACCTAAAGCTGCTGATGGACCTACACGTTCAGGTCCTACCGTGATTTCACCATCTACTATGCGAACTACCGACTCACCGCCGATACCGACGGAGGTAACTGCAAAGGATCGCACTGCACTTGGATATTCACGAATGGATACGCCATTCTTCGTCATCAATGGTTTTCCCTGTTTCCAAAGGGAAATATCTGTTGTGGTTCCCCCAATATCTAGCGCCACTGTATGCATATTACCTATAGCACCGAGAGCAGATAAACCAAGCACAGTGGCAGCCGGACCTGTAAAAGCAGTTTCTACAGGTCGACTTACCATGTGCTCCATAGGAAGAGAGCCCCCATCGGCCTTTAATATATGAAGTGGAGCCTTAATATTTCGTGCACTCAGCGCATCTTCCACGTTTTTCTTAAACACTGTAAATACGGGCGTTACAGCGCTATTAAAGTAAGCACTAATAGTACGACGAGGAAAGTTCAAGGACCCGCTTAATAAACTGCCATTAGATAGGGTATTATACGTTTCTTGTAATGTTTCTGTTATAGATAATTCCTCTTGAGGATTGCGGACACCAAATTTTGCAGATACAGCCGCCAAATCTGTACCACTTCGTTCTTGTACCATACGAGCTATACCACGTACGCCATCGGTAGAGGTATGCTCTACGACAATACCTCTGTGGTCTGTGTAGCCTTGAAGATATATAGGGCTCACAGGAAATATGTCGTCTACATTACGACCAGGCCCTGTTACTACATACAGATCTACAACCTGCTCCTTTTTTTCTACGATGGTATTTGTCACAACTGTAGTAGATAAGGTTACTTGTTCAATATTCGATGTATCACAACTATCTAGGACTGCATCTAAGGCCTCACCTATCCCTTGCATTAGATTGTCCTTCGTAGTCCGTCTTTTAGCAGATGATACTACGCGATGACCTTCGATAATAACGGCATCGGTAAAAGTACCACCTACGTCTAAACCTATTAACATAAAACCTCCTAATTACAATATAAAAAGGCTGTACCCATCTCTATGTGATGAGTACAGCCTTCTGTTATTTAGGGTTATAGGACAAAAAGTGTGTGTGACTAATCCCAATAAGTTGGAAAATCTGTA
>OGKA01002711.1_pt1 | contig 10427 bp, 9 predicted proteins | sample 1572211 | NCBI WGS metagenome assembly OGKA01 (sample SAMEA2582125, study PRJEB24529) | metagenome | biome: Human gut stool | place: China | collected 2011
AAGTCAAGCTTTTATCTGTGAAAAGGGCCTCGTGTTAAAACGTAGGCCTTTTTCTTTTATAGAATACTTTCACAGTCTCTTTCATGGGGATGAATATTTTGTCTTTGTCGATTATGAGCATATTATTGGATTTACCGAAGGGTGGCGTGAATTGCAGGCCATGAATGGTCATGGTGGCATTTATGTAATCCCCTTAGATCTTGCGCAGGTAGGGTATAAAGATAAAATGGCCATGATTGAGGCTATTCATAAGCATTCAGAGCTTTAAAGTATGGGGTTATACAAACGCTTTACTCTTATAATAGATTGTATATAACATTAGAAAACTAAGAAAATTTAAAAATTCATCAAATTAACTATTTACAACTTTAACGAACTAAAGTATAATACAATCATCGGGTGTAGAGGTGAGTTCTGTACAGCATATAATAGCAAGTAGTTAAAGGTGTAACACACCGTGGAGGATAGTTATGAATTGGAAAAAAATGATGGCCGTTGGCCTTGCAGCAGTATCTATGATGGTATTTGTAACGGGTTGTGGTAGCGATACTAAAACTGCTAATACAGAATTACCTAAAAAAATCGTTATCGGCTTAGATGATAGCTTCCCTCCAATGGGCTTTAAAGATGATAAAGGCGAAATCGTAGGTTTAGATATCGATATGGCTAAAGAAGCAGCTAAACGCGCTGGTATGGAGGTAGAGTTCAAAGCTATCGACTGGTCCAGTAAAGAAGCCGAGTTGAAATCTAAAAAAATCGACGCTTTATGGAATGGCTTAACAGTATCTCCTGAACGTGAGAAAAATATTTTGTTCTCCAATCCATACATGAAGGATAAACAATACATCGTTGTTCGTAATGATGATGACTCCATCAAATCCAAAGCTGATTTAGCAGGTAAAGTAGTAGGTGTTCAACAAGCTAGTACTGGTGAATCTGCATTACAAAATGATCCAAGCGGTAAAACTGTGAAAGAAACTAAATCCTATGCTGATTTCGTAAGTGCTTTCATGGATCTTGGTATTGGTCGTGTTGATGCAGTTATCGCTGATGGTGTTATCGCTCGTTACCTCATGACAAAAGAACCTGGTAAATACAAAATCGTAGAAGGTACTGATTACGGTGTTGATAACTTCGCTGTTGGCTTCCGTAAAGATGACACTGCATTACGTGACAAAATCAATGGTATCTTAGCTGAAATGAAAAAAGATGGTACTGCTGATAAAATCGTTGAAAAATGGTTGGGCTCTAGCGCAGACCTAGATAAGAGCGATGCTAAATAGTACAATTCGTGATATACTAATAGTACTATGGTCAGTAGGTACAACTGATAATTAAAGAACGAAATGTACACTAGAGAAGAGGCCAGATGCCTCTTCTCTAGTCGTGTTTTGAAGGAGTATTCCATGTTAGATTATTTATTGCAGATTATCCCAACCATCGCTGATGGTTTAAAGGTAACCGTATCGCTATTCTGTATTGTATGGATTTTATCCATCCCTGGCGGTATCTTACTTGCTTTGGTACGTCTATCAAAATTTACAGTGCTCGACAAAATTGTTGAAGCCTTCGTATATTTGATGCGCGGCACACCATTAATGTTACAAATTTTATTCGTATATTATGCATTGCCTATCATTACAGATGGAGCAGTCCAAATGGATGATGCTACAGCTGCAGTACTTACATTCGTGTTGAACTACGCAGCGTATTTATGTGAAATTTTCCGTGGTGGTATTCAATCCATTTCTCGTGGTCAGTACGAAGGGGCAAAGGTTCTTGGTTTTACTTATGCTCAAACAATGCGTAAAATCATCTTGCCACAAATGTTTAAACGCGTATTGCCTCCGCTTGCGAACGAAACAATTAACTTGTTGAAAGATACGTCTCTTGTATACGTATTGGCTATGAATGATATCTTGCGTATTACAAAATCTATCGTACAACGTGACTTTGATATCTCTGCCTTCTTAGTGGCAGCTTTGTTCTACTTGATCTTTACCTTTATTTTGACAAATATCTTCAACTACTTAGAAAGACGATTTGCTGTATATGAAGATTAATCTATTCTGTAGTAGTGTGTCGTAGATATGGACTTAGTTGTTTTTAAGGACTATAGCCGATTTGAAATTACAGCTATTTATTTATACGACGATGTAAGAGGTACTTATGACATTTGTAAATATGGAGCGTATTGAAAAACGCTTTAACAATCAAACTGTATTGCGCGATGTATCGCTCAAAATGGATAGAGGGGAAATCGTTTCTATCATCGGCCCATCTGGGTCTGGTAAATCTACATTTTTACGCTGCTTAGGTCAATTGGAAACCATTGATGGTGGTTCTATTACTGTAGATGGTACTGTCCTTGCTAGTACAGATGCTAATGGCACTGTAAACTATGCTAGCCAAGAAACACAACATGACTTATTATTACGCATGGGCATGGTATTCCAATCTTTCAATTTATTCCCTCATATGACGGTGCTTGATAACATTATGATCGCGCCGCGCATGGTAAAAGGTATGAAAGATGATGAAATTTTACCGATTGCAGAGCGATTACTTAATAAAGTTGGCTTATGGGAAAAGCGCGATATGTATCCATCCCGTTTGTCTGGCGGTCAACAACAACGCGTGGCCATCGCTCGCGCATTGGCGATGAATCCTGAAATCATGCTCTTTGATGAGCCTACATCTGCCCTTGACCCAGAATTAACTGGTGAGGTTCTTAAGACTATTAAACAGTTGGCTGATGATCATATGACGATGATTATCGTAACTCATGAAATGAACTTTGCTCGTGAAGTATCTGATCGTGTCATCTTTATGGCGGATGGTGTTATCCAAGAGGAAGGTACACCAGAACAAATTTTCAACAATCCACAGAACGATAGAACGAAAGCGTTCTTGGAGAACATGTTATAGGAGGTCTTATGAAGTTACGTTTTATTGCTGCTACGTTAGCTGTCATGGCTATGAGCACGACCTCTATTATGGCAGAAGGCTTGCAAGGCACACCTGGAACTCCGATGGCAATCGTAGATTCCCAAAAAGACTCTGCCTCTATTTTGCCAGATCAGTATAAATCGTATGCGACTACGATGAACACAGTAGTTAAGGACTATAAAAATGGCTATACCTTTACGATTCCATGGCGTGTAGCCGATGGTGTTAAGCTAGATATGGATGTGCGTAGTGAAAGTGAGCATATTCAAGGCTATTCTTTCAACCTAGCAGGTCCAACACAAGATGATTCCTATACTGTGTCTTTCACAAAACGCAATAATACACCGCAAGACGGGGTATCTCAAAAGGAATGGAATACGACTTGGTATGGTGTGCCAATCAAGGGCATGTCTGATGAAGAGTACTTGAGCATCTGGCGTCAGCATAGTAATGTCTTTGAAAATAACGATATCGTTGGGGGCTTCTTTAACAAGAAAGGGGCTATATCAGCACGTTGGGATAAGACAACACCAAAATCGTATGCTGAAATGACATCTACAGAGCCTGTTCAATCTGTATTTGAAGCGGAATTCATCATGGATAAGGATCCAACGCATCGCTACAATTTGGCGAGCACCTATGCTCCTATTCAAGGGGAATTTATGGAACAAGGCTTGATGGAACATACAATTCCATCCTTTGAATTACTAAATAAGTCTGGTTCTAGTACAATCAAAGGTGTTAAGCAGTTTATCTCTGGCACAAGTGATATCAGCGTAGCTGAAGGTATTAAATTTGCCTATCCAAAAGGTTTTACCCGTCTAAATGAAAAGGGTAAAATTGCTTTCGCTAAGCATAATGTGCGCCTTGATATTGAATCCTTTACAATCCCCGTACAAGCGGTTAGCACAGGCATGCCTACAATGATGGGCAAACAAATGCTAGGTGATTATTACCTTAAACAATTGGTTGAGGTGAATAAGGCAACCATTACTCGTTATGAAACACATATTATCGATGGTAATGTAATGTTCTACTTGGCAGGTCATATGAAGAATCCTAATACGGCTGATACATCTGCAGCTGCACCAGTATCCTTTGCCGCTACTATTATCTTAGGTAATGAAGGCAATGTAGCCGTGGCTCGTATGATTGGCCCAGCAGGAACTAGCCTTAGCACACCGGAGCTCATCGATGTGCTGGATGGATTCAAATTGACTACTACATTGAATACTAACCAATCATCACAAGTTTTATAATATACACATAATATTCTTTTATTTGTATAAATCTGTATAATTTGTGCTATAATAAAAGAAATCCTCTAGAAAAAGAGGAGTTTTCCTTGATGGTCTAGAATATAATACTATAGGCTAAACGATCTTTGATCATATCCCCTTTGAGGGATTAGAAATAGGAGGGGTTATTATGGTTACCTACAAAACTATTGTCGTACCTACTGATGGTTCTGAAAATGCTAAACGTGCGTTGGAACATGCTCTCGCTGTAGCGGATCGCAACCAAGCTGAATTGATTGTTGTTCACGTTGCAAATATTGTGTCTGCTATTTCCAATTTCGATCAAACACCAATTTCCGGTGGTTACGTATCTGAACAAATTGCAGAAGATATGGAAGAAACTGGTAAAGAAATTCTTAACGATGTAGTAAAAGAAATTCCTACAGGCGTAAAAGTTAAAAGCGTATTCGAAGTTGGTTCCCCTGGTCCTGCATTATTAGCAGTAGCTAAAAAATATAATGCTGACCTTATCGTAATGGGTAGCCGTGGCCTTGGCCCATTGAAAGGCTTATTCATGGGTAGCGTAAGTAGCTATGTAACTAGTCACTCCACTTGCCCTGTATTGATCATTAAATAATTCATATCCTGTACAGATATGATACAAAAAGAGACTTTGTTGTAACAAAGTCTCTTTTTTATAGCGTAAAAATGATATAATATTTGTATGTATGCCATTTAGGTTTACAAATAAGAACGAAATTAAGTTACATGAGAACAATAAATAAACATAGATAATGGTTTATAAAATGGGGGACTATATGAGCGACAAACAAGAATCATTGCTAAAGCTAGCAGAACTGTTTAAAATCCTGGGTGACCCTACACGCCTTAAAATAGTAGAATTATTATTAGAAAACGAAATGTGTGTAAATCACATTGCGGAAACAATGGGGATGGGACAATCTGCTATCTCTCATCAATTACGTGTATTGCGTCAAGCCCGTCTTGTGACCTATCGCAAGGATGGGAAAACTGCATACTACTCTCTAAACGATGATCACGTAGAAGGTCTCGTAAGAATGGGTATGGAACACGTATCTCATCAATAGTTATATATTCTTACTATATACTACTTGTCTAGTTTAACTAGGAATGTACAAAACATATATGATATATAACCTCTAACGATTTATACTATAAAAATATAAGAAAAGGAGCCGTTTATACGGCTCCTTTTTGTATAGGTATACTAGTATTAATATAAAGGGAAGAGGTAATAGGCTATCGTAATAAATAGTGGCATAGTTACTGCTGATAGTATGGTTGTACCCATTACAATTTGCGTAGCGTATTCTGGATTGTTTTTCATCTCGATAGCAATAAGGGCCATATTGATGGCTGTTGGTACGCTATAGGTGATGACAATCGTTTGCGCTGCAATCGGGTGCATAGGACCATAGAACATTATAAATAATATAGTAATAACTGCAGCAATGAGAGGACTTACGACGAGACGTAAGGATGTAGCGAGCATAACATCCGCCTTAAAGAAGTTTAATGGCGTTCTGTTAATCTGCACCCCTAAAGCGATCATAGCAACGCCTACAAAGGCATTAGCAAAGATTTTAAGAGGGGCAAAGAAGAATAGACCGTGTAAATCAAATGGTAAGAGCTGGCAAAGTAATGCAAGCGGTATAGCATATACCATAGGCATATGGAAGACTACGCTTAACGCATCTTTTGTGCTTAATCGCCCAGCGCCAGCTTGGTAGAAGCCATAGGTATTACTCGTAATGGTCTGTATAATCATAATAGATACGACGCTGACAAGACCTAAATCAGCATAGGGGGTTGCGCCATCGATGACGTAAGGCACATTAGTAAATACAAAGATGGCAAGGGCGATGCCCATATTGCCAACGTTGTTGAACATAACGCAGTTCTTTAATGTGGCGATTTTTGCTACATCATAACCTTGTATTTTGCCGACTACACCTGAAAGGATAGAGTTCAGTATGAGTACAACTAGTGCACAAAATACGATTTCTAACGTACCTGATGTAAATTTAGCTTCATACATAGCCCTAAATACAAAGGTAGGCAATAATATGTAGAAGTTTAGTTTACTCAGCGTATATAAATCTAGTTTAAATTTTCTATCCAATATAAACCCTACGCCTATCAGTATAAAAATAGGAATCATAGAGTTCATAAATATATGTCCTATTAGCTCGAATATATTCATTATCTCACCTAGAGTTTCTTATTAATTTAGTATGGATTTAATGTATAGTATTATCATACCATAGTATGTATTGTTCGGGGCTTAAAAGTTTTATCCATTATGATTTCTTATGGTATTCATCAGAAATATATATGCAAAATGTGAGTTTTTACATACATATTAATTAACAAATATATAGTATAATGTGAATATATTGTATATTTAGTTTGTTCTTTGAACGTGTCTCTACGGTGAGTAACCATAGCTTTCACAGTGTGGAGTCCAAAGGGATGCACAGGAGGAATTATGAAACGAATTCTATTAGTATTAATGAGCGTTTTCATGCTGGCCTTGTTAGTGGGGTGTGGTAGTGACACAAACAAAGCAGCAGATTCTGCTAAACCAAGCACATCTGAAAAGATTACTGTACAAGCGGCAGCGAGCTTGAAAGGTGCTCTTACTGAATTGGCAGAGTCCTACAAAAAGAGTCATAACTTATCAGACGACCAAATTGCTATTAACTTTGCTGGTTCTGGCACATTGCGCCAACAAATTGAACAAGGCGCACCAGCTAGCTTATTCATCTCTGCTGACGAAAAGAATATGAAAATGTTACAAGAGAAAGACCTTGTAAGTGATGTAAAACCATTTGTTACGAATGAACTCGTTCTCGTAGTCCCAAAAGGTCAACCTAAAGTTGAGTTAGATCAAATCGCTACAGTAAAACGCATTGTATTAGGTAACCCTGAAACAGTACCAGCTGGTAACTACGGTAAACAAGTATTAATAAAATTAGGCGTTTGGGAACAAGTAGAACCTAATGTAGTATACGCTAAAGACGTAAAAGCTGTAACGGCTTCCGTTAGCCAAGGTGCTGGTGATGCAGGCTTCATCTACAAAACTGATGCTATTGCGGCAGGCGATGCAGTTCAAATTTCTGCAGTAACACCTGCTGATTCTCATGATCCAGTTATCTATCCAATCGGTATCATTAAAAAATACGACAACGCATTGGCAAAAGACTTTTACCAATACGTAATGAGTCCAGAAGGCCAAAAAGTATTAGAGAAATACGGTTTCTCCACTTCTAAATAAGGGTAAAACGCTAGCTTTCAGGGCTAGCGTTTTCTTATGATACAATATAGATATTATTATGAATATGTTAGACATACATTTTTACATGCTATATGATGCAAATAAGTAAATCATTTTAAAACTAGATGTATTTTTATTATTACTGATTTTAGTCTTATTGATAGAAAGGGGGCGTACTATGAGTCCATTTTGGCTATCTCTGTGGGTGGCGAGCATTGCTCTTATCATCGTTATTGTTATAGGCTTAGGCGCTTGTTATTGGATGAACCGCTGTAAGTGGGGCGGTATGGCTATTTTAGATGCTCTAATTACGTTGCCTCTTGTGTTGCCACCTGTAGTTGTGGGCTTTGCTCTTCTCATGGTATTTACTCCAGGATATGCTTTTGGTGCGTGGCTCGAAGCTCACGGTATGAGTGTAGTTTTTGCCGCTTCTGGTGCAGTCGTTGCATCTTCAGTCATTGCATTCCCCCTATTTTATCAAACAGTGCGCTCTGCCTTGCAGTCCGTCGATCATAATATGGAGGATGTAGCGCGTACATTGGGCGCTTCAGAATTGCGTATATTCTTTACCATATCTGTGCCTCTTGCGTGGAAAGGTATTTTAACAGGTAGCATCTTGGCGTTCTGCCGTGCCATGGGGGAATTTGGTGCTACCATCTTAATCGCTGGTAATATTCCGAAGGTAACCCGTACTATGCCGTTAGCTATTTACTCCTACGTAGAGGCAGGGCAGTACATGGATGCCTTTGAGCTTGTTGTATATATTTGTGTACTTACATTGGCATTGTTGAGCGGCATTCACCTCATTACGAAGGGGTCCTTGTTCCGCCATACAGAGAATAACTAGGAGGTTCTATGATTACATTTTCCTTTACTGTAGCTAGACCTTCTGTGACTGTGAAAGCTGATGGGGTGCTTCCTTCTGGAATTACTGTTCTGACTGGTCAATCTGGTAGTGGTAAAAGTACCTTTATCAAATGTATTGCAGGGCTCGTAAAACCAACCACTGGTAGTATTCAATATGATGATACGACGTGGGTTGATCGAGGTAAAAAGATATGGGTGCCTGCTCAAAAACGGCAAGTAGGCTATATGCCGCAAGGCAATATTGTATTTCCTCATTTGTCTGTAGAACATAATATTACCTATAGCAAACGAGGCACCCCTGACATGTGTGATACATTGTTACAACGTTTGGGTTTGGAGAAATATCGTAATACCAAGGCTGGTAGCTTATCTGGTGGTGAGCAACAGCGGGTTGCACTAGGCCGTGCGCTCTACTCAAAACCGACTATTCTGCTCCTTGATGAGCCTTTATCTGCACTTGATTGGAACTTACGAAAACAAGTGCGTGAAGACCTCGTTTCCATCATTCGAGAATGGGATGTACCTTGCGTATGGGTGACACATGATGAAAGCGAAGTAGAAGCTGTAGGGGATAGACATTGGACCTGTGAAAACGGGCTCATTACGATATCTGAATAACTGTAAAATTTAAGATAATAAAAAACACCTTCATAATCCTACTAGTGGATTGTGAAGGTGTTTTCTTTTTAGATAGTTGATAGCAGTGTATTTAGCCTTATCTTTAGTATTGAATTAGTACGTTTATAATAGATGTTATTTGCTAATGTTACTTAATTTCTGTTGATGCATGCGCTGTTTTACTTATAAATCCCACAATAGCGGTAACGATAAATGCCATAGCAAAGGATGGTAGTGTAGCACCGATAGTGCTTTCACTATGTAACATATAGTGGTATAAGCCAACGGATACAGCCCAAATGAGACCTCTTACTAGATAAGCCGATAGTGTTTGTACTTGTTGATGATTGATAAAATAATCAGCTAATAGGATGGCAATCATTGGAGCAAATACAGATCCAATGAGGTATAGGAAGTCTGTAATATCATCCATTGGATATAGGATAGCCGCAATGGTGCCGACGATAGTTACGATAACGGCTACGCCTTTACTGGAGGCTCCGCTATAGATCGTCGTACTAGATACGCCTGCAGAGTAAGCGTCCATAAAGGTTGTAGTAACGGTAGAGAAGATAATAACGATAAGTCCTGCAAGGCCGAGGCCTGCGTTCATCATGATGGTAATGATGGAGTCGCCACCGCCAAAGATAGCGGCGCTAAGACCTAAGGTATACATAACAATACTTGTTACTGTGTAAACTGCAGCACTTGTTAGTGATGCGGAGAAAGGATTTTTACTTTCACGAGTATAATCGCTGATGAGAGGCAACCAAGATAATGGCATAGCAATAGATAGTTCAAGAGCTGCTATAAAACTCATATTTCCACTAGCTATAAGGCTACTTTCACTAGGCCATTGAGCTATCATGTGAGCGCCCATGTAGAGGGTGAGACCTAGCAATAGAACAGATACGATGGCTTGAATATAGCCTGTATTGTGGAGGCCGATGAAAAGCCATAGAATAACGAGAGCTCCGATGGCTGTGGTCCAAATCATAGGCGATAGGGGTGCTAGCTCTTGTAAGGCGAGCATCGCATCGTAGATCATGATGCTAGTCCATCCAATGAGTTGTAGCATATTTAAAAAGGCAAAGCCTTTAGCCCCTAGTCGGCCAAAGCTGAAAGCGGTAGTATTCATACTGCCTTGTCGCAAGCGTCCACCAATGAGGCCAGCTCCAAAGAGCAATATACCGCCGATGATATGCCCCAGTATGATGGCATATAAACCTTGGGTGAGCCCTAAGGGAGCCAGATAGGTTCCCGTCATAATCTCCGCTATGGATAGCGCGGCACCAAACCATATCATGGCGAACTGTGGTTGTGTAATGTGTGTGTCTTTCATACGTCCTCCTTGCCAGGAAGTCATAGAAAAAACCGAGTTCATAGGAACTCGGCTATTAATCCTCTATGTTCCCTACGTTGGCATTATCCAAATC
>OGKA01002713.1_pt1 | contig 10405 bp, 4 predicted proteins | sample 1572211 | NCBI WGS metagenome assembly OGKA01 (sample SAMEA2582125, study PRJEB24529) | metagenome | biome: Human gut stool | place: China | collected 2011
CATATTACTATGAACCCCTTTCTTAACTAGACACAATTACAATCCTTATAATTAATAATTAATAATCAATAAATACAAAAGACTGAAAGGCCAAACATCCCATACTTAATGGCATTCTGAGTGTCTTTCATATTCTTTTCATTTGTGTCATGAACAGAATATCATATATCGAAAATCTTGTAAATAGTATACTTCATCTTTTTATCATAAACACCGAAGTTTATTGTTAGAACCTTTATTTTGTTAAACAAAATTTAATATATGGTCGTTTTTTTACTCATTTTTTTGACGATTTATACGTATTTTATAAAATCTAATCTATTTTATTCTATCCAGTTTTATTATTTTCGATAATCGCATTACCAAAACTTATAAATAAAGGTTTAATCGATTTATAGAGATTGATTTTTCTCGATTTCAAACTCTATTTTTATATTATCTATAAATTTTGATCTCAAAAAAAAATCTATATATGAAATTCACTCAATCCTTTGATAGCTATTTCATAAATTTTTCATATACCTCTTTGCAAATGAAATAATTATGAATTCGCTCTCCTATATATAATAGAAATTATGATATACTTAATCATAATGAGGTAAAATTTAACCATATAGTAACAATGAGGATTTACCATGGACACACAACAAAAAGAAGCACATAAAGATATGTATAAAGAAACTACAGAAGAAATAGTAAAAGGTAATAGCAGCGAAGGCCAAGCCATTAGTCCCCCTCCGCATCAAGCGTCTACCGACCAAGCGGGCATTGAGGCATTAAAGGACTCGTATGATGATTTCCTTTATGTATCTAAAGCCTTTGCTAGTTGTTCTATTAATTCATTAATTGCAACGGCGCGCATCTACGGTCTTGATCCTGCGCCAATTAAGGGTGCGCGTGTACTTGAGCTAGGCTCCTCTTGTGGCGGCAATATCATTCCACAAGCGCTGTACTATCCAGAGGCAACTTTCACAGGCATCGACCTGTCATCTGTACAAATCAAACACGGTAACGAATTAATCGAATCCATGGGGCTCACCAATGTAAACTTGTTAGAAAAAGATATCATGGACATCGATGATGACTTTGGCACCTTCGATTACATTCTCGTTCACGGCATCTGGTCTTGGGTACCTGATATCGTTAAGGATAAAATCCTCAGCATTTGTAATCGCAATCTATCTGATCGCGGCATTGCTTATGTGTCCTACAACACGTATCCCGGTTGGAAACGATTAGAGCAAATGCGCGATATTATGCTCTATTCTGAAAAGCAATTAAAGTCTCAATCACTGCAAGAACGTACTGTATACACTAAAAACGTGTTAAAACTCCTTGGCGAGACAATGAACATGGATCAACGGTCCCAAGAGCGGTCAGGTTACAAAATCGCCAATATCAATACTGTCTTAGATTCCAATGATTATTATGTGGGCCATGAATATTTAGAAACCTTTAACGATCCTGTGTATGTGTCTGAGTTTATTGACCGTGCAGAACAGCAGGGCTGTGTATATATCGGTGATGAAAGCCTCGAAAAATCCTTTATCACGTGGCTCAATGATAAGGTAGTAGATAATATTAAAGCCCTTGCCAACGGTAATCATAAGGATAAAGAGCAATATTATGACTTTGTCTATGATACACAGTTCCGCATGGCTTTATTAACAAAACCATGCAATAGAGACAAAATTGTGAGAGACGAAACGGTTCAAAAAGACATTCTGGACACGTTGTACTTTGCGGCACCTTTTGAAGATTCCTTAGGCATGCCTTCGGAGTGGACCGATACGCTACGCATTACGCTCAAACAGTTTATGCGCACGTTCCAACAATTTAATGTGCAAGATATTGTAGACTACATGGCAGAGCATCATCCTAATGAGGAATATAACAAGGACAGATTGTACGTACAGCTATTCTTGCTAACCATTTTAGGCCATCTCCGTTCGTATGCTGAGAAATATGAAAAATTACCATTTGTAGAAAATGTGAGTTACATCCCAGAACGTTTCATTAGATATGTTTCTACCCTCATCGAAGGCAACGGCAAACAATATATGTCCTTAGGCAATATGTTTAACCAAGAGGATCCTACTGTAGACCAAGGGCTATTGTACGTCATGAAACAAATGGCGCAGCCAACGACTCGTGACGAACTAATTAAGATTTTAGATGAAACCCTAACCATCACTCGTACGAAAGCAGATGGTGAGACCTTCACTGTCCCAAGTGAACAATACCTCGATGAGTCTATTAAACATTTAGTAGAGCTTGGCTATTTTAGACACCAAGCTTAAAACACCATTTTTTATTTTGATACGTCACTACTTAAGTTATTACATTACTTCTAATTAAGGTATGACATAGTTGCGACTTAACAAGAGAAAAAGTAAGCCTTAGTTTCACTTTCAAAATTTAATCACACAAAAATAAAAGCGTAACTGGTATAGAGTGCCGTCTATATCAGTTACGCTTTTTTGATTTGGCTACTACTTAATTATATTTAGAAGTGAGGTAATCTGTGTAGTAGCCAACGGTTATTTAATAACCTATTCTATTTTTTGTTTACGCGAACGCGTTCAATTGTTGGTTCACCTTGAGCATTTTTCGCTACTGTGTCCACGCGGAACAAGGCCATTTCTGGGCTGAATTCAGTAACGAGGCGATCATCTACTGTTACGCCGTCTTGGATTGCACGGTATACGATTTGTGCGAATTCATAACGAGTTAACAAGCGGTCACCACCAAATGTGCCATCTGGATAACCTTCAACGAGACCACGGCGAGATAAATCGCTTACTGCTTCATATGCCCAGTGGTTTGCAGCCACGTCTGGGAACAATGTAGTATGGTCAGCTTTCATCTTAGTACCAGCTACGCCGTTCAATAATGCAGTCAATTTTTGGATTTGTGCATTTTGTTCAGCTACAGTTTTCTTAAGAGCCAATACCTCTTTGCCGATAGCTACACGAGAACGAGATACACCACTATGAGCGCCTACTTTCACAGACAAGCCAGCATTGAATACGGTTTCATCGCCGCCTACTGTGGAACCGACGCTAAGTTGTACATCTTCGTTAGGACGGTAGAAAGCACCGATAGCTGCCGCATCACCACTGCGGTAGTGACCATAACCTGCAGCAAAGTCCCATTTAGCATCTGGATCGAAATCAAGTGGATGTAAAGCCGCCAACGCTGCAGCGCCTGCTACAGATTTGTCGATACGTTTATCCATCTTGGAAAGGTCGCCCTTGAAGGAGTTCATATTGTTATTGATGTTTGTAATATTGTTTTGAATATCTGTTACATTGCCTTTAATGTTTTTGATGTCTTCTGTATTCTTAGCGATGTTTGTAGTATTGTTTGCAATATTACCTGCATTTTTGTTGATATCATCGCGGTTTTTATTGATGTCATTGCGATTGTTCTTGATGTCATCTTTGTTTTTGTTGATATCATTGCGATTTTTGTTGATATCGTCGCGGTTTTTGTTGATCTCTGTCTTATTTTTGTCGATATTCGTAGTGTTGTTATTGATTTGGTCCGTAATATCTTTAGACAAAGATACTTTGTAATCACGGCTATTACCATTGATTGTTGGTGTTACCGTAATGTGGTCACCTGCTGTTACTGTTGTAGTACCTGTAGCAGCTGTGATTTCGTCTTTCACCTTTTTAAGTTGGGAAACGTTAACCGCATCAGTATCTGCTACGCCGGCTTTCACATTGTTGATGATTTGATCACCAGCACTGATACCGTTTGTAGTGTAGTAAACTGTTTTGTCCCCTTCACTTGCGTACATACCAGATTTTGTGAAAGTAGCTTGTTCTAAAGTATCTGTGTTTTCGATTTGGATACCTTTAGGTGTAACACCGATATTTTCGCTGCCGTTGAAGAAACGAGCGCTATCTTTATCGATACGAGCACGAACGTCGTCCGTTGCTTTACCAAAGTTAACAGAGTTCATCTCTACTAAATCTTTATTTACAGCTACTTTGTATTCAGCACCGCCGTTTGCATTTGTACCTTGTGTTACAGTCGTATTATCGCCTGCTACAACTGTAGTATGTTTTTTAGCTTCTGCTTCAACTGTGTTAACTTTTGTTTCTAAGTTATTAACCTTAGTATCTACATTGTTTACTTTAGTTTCTACATCGTTAACCTTAGTTTCAATGGTGTTAACCTTAGTCTCTACTGTATTTACTTTGTTTTCTACAGTATTAACTTTATTTTCTACAGCAGTAACTCTAGGCTCTAAGTCGTTAACCTTAGTTTCTACAGCAGTCACTTTGTCGTCTACTTTTTTAAGTTGAGCCATATTAACTGCATCAGTATCTGCTTCACCGGCTTTCACATTATTTATTTTTTGATTGCCAGCGCTAATACCGTTTGTAGTGTAGTAAACAGTTTTATCCCCTTCACTTGCGTACATACCGTATTTAGTGAAGTTCGCTTGTTCTAAAGTATCTGTATTTTCGATTTGAATGCCTTTAGGTGTGATACCGATGTTTTCACTACCGTTGAAGAAACGAGCGCTGTCTTTATCGATACGAGCACGTACATCGTCTGTAATCTTACCGAAGTTAACAGAGTTCATATCCTCTAAGTCTTTCTTTACAGATACTTTGTATTCAGCACCACCAGCCGCATTTGTACCTGCTGTTACAGTTGTGTTATCTCCTGCTACAACTGTAGTATGTTTTTTAGCTTCCGCTTCAACATCGTTGATTTTTTCTTCTGCTTTTTTAAGCTGTGCTACGTTTACTGCATCAGTGTCATCTGTACCAGCTGCTACAGATGTAATTTGGCGTGTTACATTATTTGCTACGTCGCCAACGGATACGGCAGAGCTTGTCGCTTTCCATGCAGCACCTGTTTCTGTAGAAGCAGCACCTGTTTTAACATCATAGCCAACACCGCCAGCTGCTACTGTTGCTTTGGAGCCACTACCAAGAGCTACGCCGCCTTCAGCAGTTACCTCTGTGTTGTGGCCAATAGCTACTGCTTCGTTCACAGTTGTTGTAGTACCAGCATCGCTAGAACCAATTGTAACAGTATTGTTAGCACCTGTTACAGTACGGTTATCACCTACGATAATTGTGTCAGTTGCATCAGACACAGTATTTTTGGAACCAATAGCTGTCATGTGCTGAACTTTAGTAGCCGTATTACCTACGCCCATAGCAAGGTTGTCTTTGCTTTCACCACCCTTAACACCTGTCACAGTATTATTAATACCGATCATAGATGTACGTAACGTGTAGTCAGCCTTGTTAGCGCCACCGAGGGCCATCGTGGAGCCACCACCGTTAGCGTTTTTAACAGCAGTACGCAATGTTTCTGCAAATTCCTTAGCAGAACTACCTGCATCAGTTGTATTAACAGGAATCGTTGTAACGGAGTTTGTAATTTCGTTACCTGCACCCATCACGATGGAACCATTGGAGTTGAACGTTCTATTCGCTGTACCTACGATGCTGTTACCGATACCAGAATAGAAGCTGCTAGCCGTTTTAGATTCATTACTATTGAAAGAACCATTCACAGTGGATGCTAAGTTTTTAACAGGATTGGAGAAACGACCACCATTATATTCACTGGAAATAATATTGTACGTACCAGTGTTTGTAGCAAAGGCACCATTTGTGAAGCTGTTAGCGCCCACTGTAGTAGCATATACGTTCAATGCATCTGTACGAGTTTTGGCAGAATCTACAGTTGTGTCACCAAGGTCACCTTTATAGTTATGGGAACCAATCATAGTACTGCCAGTACGAGCAAAGGTATTGTCGCCAATCGCTACACTGCCTACTACCTTAGTTGGATCCGCAGGAATTCGAGCCGCAGAGAATAAACTACCGCTATAAGTAGTTTGACCCAAAGCAAAAGCAGCCTCTACGCCGCCTGCCATATTTTCAATTTTTGCGTTTTTACCGATAGCTACACTACCACCTTGGCTAGCATAGTTATTGATTACAGCGCCGCTACCTACAGCAATGTCGCCTGTAGCAGCACTAGCACCATTAGAATATTGAATAGCGGCGCCTTTACCGACAGCCACGTTTTCCGCTTTAGGTGCACTGCTGCCAGTGCCGTATGCTACGCCACTACCACCGCCAGTCGTAGTGTCTGCCGCACTTGCAACAACCCACAAACTGGATAACAACACACCGTTAATTAACATAGTTAATAAACGTCTCCGTTTGTTCATGATGAGTATCCTCCATGTACTTTAATTACTATCTCTCTTACAAATAACATATAAATAATTCACATTATTTTCATGAGTTTTATATGAACATTGTAGCATGAATATCCATTTTGTAAACAGTTTTTTATATATCCATTAAATGTATTTAAAAGCAGAAACTGTTTTCATATTATTCAGATATGTAAATGACCTATAAAACCTACAATAGTCTATGTGGTTATATGCTCTATAGATCTTATGTCCTTATATATAATAATGTTATATATAAGAATATATAAGGCTATATAAAAGTAGATAAGAAGTAGATAAACCGAAAAGTGGGTAGTTAATCCATACAGATTAACTACCCACTTTCGGTAAGAGTAAGACAAACCTCTTACGATTGCCGCATGATTCAGGTTTGTTGTTGAGAGAGAGATTTTTAAGTAAATACACCGCAATAGTTATTGAAGTAACAGAGAGTAACTAATAATGAACGGGCGATCACACGGCACTAAAAAGTAATGTTTCCACATTAAGATAATGGCCTTACATAAGAGCCATTATCTATAAAGAACAGTTAAACTTAATCCTAACTCTTCCTTATCATTAGTATATCATTTATTAAGCTCAGATAATAGATATTTTTTCATTAAATTTTCATTAAAAAATAATGAGCCCAATGAATCACAGTTCTATTCACTTGATGAGTTGTATTATAAAAATTATTACTCAACCCAGATCGTATTATGTCGTCTTACAAGACTTAGCATTTTGGAACGAACACTCATAGCACCCTCTACGCTGTGCTTACCACCATACCAAGCTATAGGAGATCCAGCTAAGCGGAATGTAATCTTACCATACGCTCCACCCGAGTTATGCTCAGGCTTGTTATAGCCCATATCGACAGATACACGCGGTGTGAGCTGCAACTCGGAACCAACGCGCAAACCATTCTTATCAGCCTGACGTTCTTGATTCCAATGGTACCCTTCTACATAGACTCTCGCCCAACGAGCATTTTTGAAAGTCTTGCCATATTCGAGGGTATAACCATTGGCTACACGCTCCAAGGTATGAAGGTTCGCATCAAGGACGCGCTCATCAGAAGTAGAGTCGTACCAGTTGAAGCGGAATTCGCTTTCACCAGACATATATTCTAGGCCCCCGCTGAGGCGGTCGTGATGGCGCAAAAATCGGTGGTCATAGAAGAGATGCGCACCATATAGGCGACGATCATCCTTCGAGATACGTCGGTACCCAACGCCTACGTTGAGGGTTGTCCCAATATCGGAAGCCCGAGAAATGCGCTGCTGCGTAAACCATACGCCGCGCGACTTATCATCGTAATGGCCTAGGGGCTGAACCGTCTCCACAGAGTACAATGGCTTCCACCCCTCTTGGAACTGGAAGCTCAGCGTAGTGCGTCTCATCCACGGTTTACCTTTGGCGCCATACATCGCATTGGATACATTAGACATAGCCACCGCATTGATAGCGCGGTTTACTGCATCTACGTCGCTGTACTGCACCGTCTTGGTCTCTTGGCGATCCATCACGAGAGGGCCACCTTCACCAATCACATGGTCTGGTGTGGCCGCTGGAGTGATATGAAAGTCCTCAGCTGCCGCTTTAACATGCTCCTCACGAGTATTCGTTGCCACTGTAAGGGTATGCGCCCTTTGGACAGACTGGTCTGCCCCCTTATGCAATTGTTGCTTTTCTGCCTCAGCGGAGCCCACACAACACAAAAGGGCACTCAAGGCAACACATACAATACGTTTCATTACTCTCTACAACGTTTTATTATTCTCTACACACAAACTTCATGAACAACAAATGAAATATATATTAGTGTAACGAATAATAGGCACCCCTGTCAAGAAATTAGAACCATACATAGGCAAAACTATAAAGGAATTTTTCTATGTAGATTAACCTTTTCCGTTTCGACTTAAACGTTTTTATACCATTGCATAAACATTCTCTAAAATATCCGTTTATGGTGTATTTTATACCCATAATATACAAAATATTCATTTACAATATGCTTTTTATGTATTATTATGAATCTGTAAGTTTTTATGAAAGTTTTGTGAAGTCATAATATGCAAAGGAGTGTATTGCGATGAGTAAGAAACATTTTGTATTAACTGGTATCGTGCTAACTGCACTATCTGTGGGAGTCGCTTCTGCAGCACCGATTAACATCGTCCAGACGGGACACAATATAGGCGCGGAAGGAACGACTTTCACAAATGATGGCAACATTACCCTAGGTCACGCCGCAGGGGCTGCGAATAGCACCCATCAAGTGATCAATAGTCCTAACTCGAATGGTAATAACATCGCCATCGGCACCCTATCCAGTAATGGTTCCAAGGGAGGCGCCAATATTACATTAGGCGGCAAAACCTTCCTTAATGGCACGGGCGACAACAACGTAATCGCTGGTTCCCTCACTGCCAACAATGCGAAAGCGACCATGTCGATCATCATGGGTACCCAATCGGGCGAGAAATCCGAAGGTACTAAAAACGTATGGCTCGGTCATTACCAAGGGGCGAATAGCACGGCTAACAATTCCGTCCTCATTGGCTCTGGTTCTTCGGTGAAAGCTGATTTTACCCTCGGCATCGGTCATTATACGAATGTAAATGCCAAGAAGGGCCTCGCTATCGGTTCTTATAATACCTTATCCGATAAGGCCACTGAGTCTGGCGTATTCGGTCAAGGTCAATATGGGAAAAATGCCATTGATGCAAGTGGTTCCTATAGCATTGGTAACTATAACCACATCTCTGGGAACAACACCTTCGTCATGGGTAATAATGTAACTACAGCATTAGAGAACGCCGTTATCCTCGGCAACGATTCGACGGATGGCGATGTGGTAGGCACATCGAGCTATACCTTTAAGAATGGTACGACTGTAAACTATGCAGGTACTACACCTGTATCTACCGTATCTGTAGGCGCTAAAGATAAAGAGCGGACTATAACTAATGTAGCGGCAGGTCGCGTAAGCGCTACCTCTACAGATGCTATCAACGGTTCCCAACTATACGGTGTGCATCAAATGATCGATTCCCTTGGTCAAAGTACAAATGCGCAACTACAAAGCTCCATTAGTCATGTAGAGCAAAACATTAGCCGCGTAGAGCAAAATATCGGTCGCGTCGAATCGGAATCCAATAAGGGCGATGCTCGCGCCGCTGCACTAGCTGCTTTACATCCTATGGGCTACGATCCAGACAACCGTATTCAATATATGGCAGGTTATGGTCATTATAAAAATGCCAATGCCCTTGCCCTCGGTGTTGGTTACTACCATCGAGACAATCTATTATTAACTACAGGTGTAACACTCAATAGCCACCTTATGGCTAATGTAGGCATTACCTATAAACCTGGTAAGTCTAACATGACGAACCACCCACAAAACCTTGAAGCTCGCGTACAAGCGTTGGAAACACAAAATAAAGAGCTCCAAGAAACAGTACGTCAGCTCATGTCTAAATTAGACAAATAGTACTAGTTAGTTAGTTAATTAGTTAATTAGTTAATTAGTTAATTAGTTAGTTAGTTAATTAGTTAGTTAGCTAGCCAGCTAGATAGCCATCCCATATACTATTTAGCTAGGCTGAAGCCCTTATATATTCTTAACACTTACAAAATAATCCTTATGATAAAATAATCCTTACGATAATCTTTTAAACAATTCTTATAGTAATACTTGATACACTACTTATAAGATTACTAAACCTCTTTAACAAACAAGCCCCCGTAGGAAAACCTACGGGGGCTATTTGTTTAACAACGACCATATAGCTTATTGAGAGAGAAATAGGGTATCCAAAAGGATTGTAATTGCTGTGTAACTAGGAGTAATTGCATATATTCGGATACCTGTGTATAAATTTATGTATAGTACGTAAGGGTTGTCTATATATAAAGTGCTATACGGCCATGGGTATAGTATAGACCTAATAATACTACTATTATATGATTTTCCACACATTTTTATAAATAAAATAAGCCTAATCAAAAAGAGGTAACGACCTATGCCGTTACCTCTTTCATAGATATATAGTTATATATACCGATTAGCGGATGCGTTTAACGCGGTTATTACCGTCACGCATAGCTTCTTTCAAGCTGTAGATTACCATTTCGTTCATGTAGAAACGCAATTCATCATTAGACATG
>OGKA01002714.1_pt1 | contig 10401 bp, 10 predicted proteins | sample 1572211 | NCBI WGS metagenome assembly OGKA01 (sample SAMEA2582125, study PRJEB24529) | metagenome | biome: Human gut stool | place: China | collected 2011
AGCGTCAACTCCGCACCCCATTCCCCGTTGATAGCAGCACGGAATACATGATTATGCGTGTACTCTTTGTCCAACTTATCCCCAGGGAATAGCTGTGGCGCAACGACTCCGTCCTCCACAAGCCAAAGCTGCAGCCTTCCCAGCACATCTTCAGACAGTGTCTTCAGGTCTGTTTCTATCTCCACACGGCGTTTGTCAGCGTCATACTGACATTTAAGGTCTATACCGACCGTTGTTGTCCGAGCGAACTCGTCATACACACGACCTGCCCAAGCATCCTTGGAGAGCACTCCTCCCCGACGATTGACAATGGCTTTCGGCACATTCGGCACAGCCCAATGCTTATAATAGGCATCGCCCGCATCTGTACGCAAGCCTGTAAAGCCAGACATGCTCTTGAATGAAAGCGGACCTACATGGATGGCGACGGCTATCAGCTTGTCATCACCATAGCGGGCCTGCAGCTGTGTAATAGCCTCAGTAGCTGCAGGACAGAAGATGCAACGCTGCCCCGTGAAGTCTTCAATCAGCACATTGCGCTGAATAGTAGCTGCCGGAACTTCAATAAGCCGATCGTCAGATGCAACAGAATCGCAACCTGTCAGAAGGGCAACTGCAGCCAGAAGAAAGATATATAAACTTTTCATTTCTATCAGAAGTTATAATTATAAGAGAGTGTAAGCCCTTTGGTTGCAGGAATATAACGACATACTCCTCCCGAACAGTTAAACCCTGCGCGAGTACGGCCATAACCCAGCTGCAGCCGATGTGCCCCACCACTGTAGGTTACATAACCCTGATAGTAATGGACATGAGTATTGCTTGCATTATAGAGGTCGCTCACTGTGAACATCCAATGCGGTGCAAGCGACAGTTCCGCCAGCCCGAATGCCCAGTCCTTGTCACCGTCTTTCGAGGAAAGGTACTGCCCCTCGACACGCAAGGTTGTCTTGGGAGCCAGCTTCTGCTTCACATCCGCCACGAAGATATGCGAACGCAGCATACCGCCATGTCCTTCAAGGAGGGTCTGGTTGTAACGCTGGTTCATGTACATCAGGTTGAGCTTTGTATCTTTATAGAGACGTTTTTCCAGCTGTACATCAATATCCTGATAATAGGTGGATGCTCCCCACGCCCAGAACGGACTTCCGTAGCCGTTGGTACCACTGCCGCCTGTGTCATTCCTGCGCACAGAATGGACATGGGAGAAGTTCACTTTTGCCGTCGTACCATACTTACCGCCCATCATAGAACCTTTCGGAAAGGTATAGGCTGCCATCGCCTGGTAAGCCCACTCGCCCTCAGGACGTGTGGCATAGGGATAGAGTGCTGCCAGGGCATAGGTGTGTTCCATCGTGAATGGCGGCAGATGATTGATGAAGGAGGAGCTTCCTTCCATGCTTCTACGGCTGCGGAAAGCCATATTCGTACTGCGCTTGGCTTGCAGGAGCAGGCTCATTCCACGTTTGGAGTATGAACCGGACAGCATTGCCACATAGCCATTGCGATAGATGTAACCATTGTCGTGAGAAGGATCCTGCGTCTTCATCGCCATCTCCGCCAACACATTGAAAGAACGATGCTGCACACGGAGGCGCACATCAAAGGCATTGACATAGAGAGGAAGGTGCAGACGGTGAGTCGGATCGGTCATTATCACCTCGTCTTTCTCATACTTATTGACATAGGAGGCACCCAGCGTAACATAGGTGTTATGCTGTTGGAGAGACTTGCACAGCTCATCTATGTTCCATTCCACATCAGCTCCTGTCATCCAACTTTTGTTGTGATTCCAATATCTACGCTGACGACCGGTGAGTGCCTTGATTGCGACACCAGCCCCAGGGCGGTAGCTTAACCGCACGCCCTGCAGGGAATTGTCAACACCGAGACTGCGCTCTTCATAGGAACGGAGAATGAAACCCGACCCGAACTGTTCGTAAAAACTGCCCAAGGTCAGCTCCGCATTCTTATAACGACCTTTCAGATAAGCGTAAGGCACGCCCCAGCCTTTAAAATCGTTCTCGTATCCGGGAAGCGGATGCTTCAGATACTCCAATCTTGCTCCAGCCTCTACATAACGGCTTGTAGCTTTCAGGTCGAGATAAGTATTCGTCAGGAAACGTCCGTCAGAAGTCTCAGCTCCCGTTTTATCATCCTTTTCAGGCAGGAGAATATCGCTCTGAATACTCCCGGAAAGCCGCAGTCTGTCAGAAGGCTCCTGTGCGCAGAGCGGCATGAAGGCTGTGGCTGCGAGTAATCCTGTCAGTATATATCTTTTCATAGCGACTGTCTGCCGGCGACTTCTTTCACCTTTTCATAAAGCTCTGCTTCTGCACCATCGGTATAGCCGTTGTGCTTATAGACGATATTCCCCTGTCCGTCAAGCAGTAAAGTGTAAGGTACTGACTGGATGCCCAACGCACGACGCAGCTCGCCGTTAGGGTCGAGCAGTACATCATACCGCCATCCGTTCTGGTCGACCAGTGGCTTCACCTTGTTGACATTCTGTGCCTGGTCGATGGATACGGCTACGATTCGCACGCCTGTTTCGCGCTGCCAGTCATCGTAAAGCTCGTCAATACTCTTGAGTTCACGATTACAAGGCTTGCACCAAGTAGCAAAAAAAGCAATAACAAGGGGCTTCCCGTTATTAGAAATAGTGTCGGTTTGTACAGTTCTCCCTTCTATGTCTTTGAGGATTACTTCAGGCAAGCGTTCCTGTGCGCCGGCCGCAAAGCTGACCATCAATAAACAAAGGGATAAAAAAAACTTTTTCATCTCGTTTAGTTATAATGCGGCTGCAAATTTACGAAAAAAAAACGATACCACAAAGGCGGCTTACCCTCCCCTAAGGGCCGTTTTGCCGGATACTGATTCTCTCCCTCAGGTTCTCCTCTTCTTCTCTCTGCCTCCTGTCTGTCCGCAGACGACTGAAACGCTTTGTCTTCTCCTTCATGTCGTCCCGGCAAAATGGGTCCAGGTCGCCAGGCAGTGGATGCTGAATATCTACACGAAGGAAAGATGGCTGCATTACTGGTCAATATTCAATACAACTACCCAATGAGGCGAATGTTTTTGAGGGCTGGTCATTATCCCCCTATGGGGAAAGGGGGATTATGTGGTCAGGGCAGACTGCATGTAGCAAAAGGCTGTCAATATAGGAGAAGTAACACGTCTAATGAACATAGAAAGCAATGTGATGAACGGATTAGCACAGTTGCGGAATTAAGGCCCATCTATAGTTAGAAGGAGTTTCGAGACCCGATTGCCTCAGATGCATCTCGGGTCTTGCTTTTTTATAGAGGTGTGGGAAGTGCCTTCTTCCGTTTTTTGCGATTTTAAGGATAAAAGGAGAAAGAACTATATCGCAAATTCGTTAAACAGGGTTTGTGTGTTTCTATAACTTTCACTGGTTTTTGAAGTAAAGTTTTATCAAAGAAGCAAATCTGAACTTTTCTAATTTGTGCTAAATAGAAACCATCTTTAGGAAAGCATATATCCGTGCTTTTAAAAGAAGATGGTACAGCCATGGCTCTTACAGCCTTATAATCAAATTCGGTATGTTCTTTCAGATATTTAAGAACAAAATCAAAGCGAATATTCTTTTTCTTGAACTGTGTTTTGACTATTTGTGCAATTTTGATAAATTCATCAAAAGCCTCTAAATTACCTAAAAGGTCATAAAGTAAGGGAGAATGGGCATCGTATACAGTTTCACAAATTACATATCCTTTTCCTTTATTTCTATATACAGTTTCTCCCCACCACTTAGCATCTTCTATACGTGTGTCCCAAAAGTAATAACCTTCCCCAAGCCACGGAGCTTTTACGCCTGTTTTAATCTTCCCCTGAGCGTCACGTAAAGAACAGAAATAGGGGCCATTAGCCTCTATTTCCTTATTGTTATTACGATATTCAAGGGTTTGGTAGATTGTTGTAGATTTCATGTATTACTCAACAACAGAAGTGTTGTCACGGAGTTCCTCTGTAAGTCCCATCAGATTCACTGTAGGTAATATTATTGGGGAAGAGTTTGCTTGAAGTGAAAGAGTACTGACAAAAGCCCTTATATAAGGGAAAAGTATGGCAAGGCTATTTGGATAAAAGAAATCAGGAATCTCCTCAAACTTAATTTTGTCCTTGAAACTAAACTGTGCAATACAAGAAACTTCTACTATGATAGTGTCGGTCTCTTTACAATTCACAATCGTATCAAAGGAAAGAGCATAAGTTCCTTCTTCCTCTTTAAACTTGCCAGATGGTTTGAAAGATATTACAAACTCTGCGTCCTTTGGTATATCAAAATTCAAGGTTGCCTTAGTGAATTTGTAATTAACTAACCTAAATGCTACTTCCTTATTATTCATATATTATGCAGCCATACCGTATTTCGCATTAGAAGATATATCCTCTGTTGAAACGGTAAGATCATATTTTTTTTCATCAAAGAAATTATTAGAATTGCTATAAGCCATCTCTATATCGATATAGCCTCTAACCATTTTAGCATATTCTAATACGTCAGGACCTATCTCATTAAGGTAGTCCCACTCTGCACACTCTTTTTCAAGAACCTCCGCTGGAGTATTCTCGAAATAGCTCTTAAGTTGCTCAAGAAGTTTTCCCATTGTCCTAATTATATTTTCTATTATTTCTGCTGCAAAGATATGACTTTCTTTTTTAATATCCTAAATAATTTACGTAATTTTGTTACTATACCATATACTATATCAAGTACCTTTGCAAAGAAGTATGTCTTATAATCATAACCGGGAGCTTATAAGTTCAACTTTCAGTATATAAAATCCTATGATGTTTGCCGGAACAGAAAAATATTAATGTCTTTCCTGCCATTTCCTTCCAGGGAATCTCCTTGCCCCCCTGTTCTGTATAGGAGTCAGCTGCCGGCACGTTTCCGCTTGGAAGCCTTCAGCCAGAAATAAGCCAGCAGGAGGATGAAAGCAACAAGGATGCAGAGCAGCAGCGTACTGTACTTCTCCGGTTCTACCCAGAACTCGTGGAAGAAGTTGATGCGTCCGAGGATCTCGACAGGTGTCCAGAAGACGATCACCGTCGCCACGGCCATGCGGATGTTGGCCCCCCATGCGGCGATGTGGAGCTGGCGGCGGAGCATGAAGAGCGACCCGATAAAGCAGCCGATGCCCACGAGATAGGTCACCGGATGGTGGTCGCCGAGGAAGTTCTTGTCGTAGCAGAACATCAGCAGGAGGTAGAACGCCCAGAGGATCATGTTCAGCTCCATGAAGGTGATGATGGAGGTGTGGTGCGTCATGGGCTGCATGACGATTTTGTTCTTGCGCGCACCGAAGAGCTTTTCCTGAATCCACGTGATGAAGTCGCAGCCGTTGCGCGTGCTGAAGATGTACATCGTCATCACCATCATCCACAGCCCGAAGGAGGCCGGCATGATGAGGTATTCAGGTTTCGTGACGACGACACCGTTCTCTATCTCGGGCTGCACGCCGTAGCGGCGGGCATAATAAAGGAAGAGGAACTCCACCCAGCCGGTCCAGAAGAGCAGGCCGCCGAGGAGTCCCCAGAGCGTCTGGCGGGTGTCGCCTTTGACGAACACGCCGATGATGACCATCACCAGTCCTGCGAAACCCATCATGAAGCCGGCATAATGTACGGCCTCGGGCTGCATGAACTTCTCCATCAGGATCATGAGGGCATGGCCCAGCGGCATCGTGAACAGTACGAGAATGAACGAGGCGAGCGTGCGCCACCAGTATATCTTTTTCTTTTCCATTGTCTGTAGGATGTGTTTCAGAACTTGAAGAACTTGTCCACATCAACCGACAGGCCTACCATCAGGTTCGTGCCGTCTGTCAGCGGACAGTTCAGATAATAATACTCCGGCTTGTAGTTGAAGAGGTTGTCGAGGATGACGCTTGCCTTCACCGCCTTGCCGATGCGCTGTACCAGCGAGAGCTTGAAGAGGGCGTAGGCGGGATAGTGGATGGTGCGTATGCCCTTGGAGATGTCGTAGTAGTCCACGAACTCCTGGTTGTCTACCGCCGACAGGAAGCGGCCGTCGAGACCGATGTTCAGTCCGTATGCCGTCGAGAACTGTCGGTCCCAGTCGATGTGCCCGGTCATGGAGTGCTTGCGGGCCGGGATGTACTGGTTGTTCACCGCATTGCTGTTCTTGTCCTTGGGCAGCCGCTCGTGCGTATAGGCGTAGGACAGGCGTGCCGTCAGTCCGTTCGGCCATCGTGCCTGTGCGGTGGCCTCTCCGCCGCTGACGGAGTAGTCGTCGAGGTTGAGATAGGGCAGATGGGGAATGCGGTCGGAGGGGTTCTTGTAGAACGGTGCGCCCGTGGCGATCTTGTCCCTGATCCGGTTGTAATAAGCAGCGAGGGTGAAGTTGTAGTGCCTGTGCGTATAGTCGGCCGAGAGGTTGAAGTTATGGCTCACTTCCGGCTTCAAGGCAGGATTGCCCTCAACAATCCATATCCCGGCCATGTCGAAGTTGTAATACTTCTCCTTCAGTGTCGGCGCACGGAAGCCCATGCCGTAGCTGGCACGGAAATTCAGGTTGCGTACGGGCTGGTAACGCACGCTCACCTTGGGTGTCAGGCGTGAGATGCGTCCGTCCGAGAAGTAGTCGTACCGCAGCGCGCCCACGGCTTCCCACTGCCGGCTGACGTTCCAGTCGTACTGTGCGAAGGCATCGAACGAATCCTGCCTGCGTGTCCGGTCCTCCAGATTCGTGTTGAAGAGATAGTCGTGCATGTAATCCGCTCCCAGCGAAAGGACATCGTCGCTTCCGAAAGTGTGGTTGTAAAGCAGGCGGAGGCTGTTCTGCACATTCGAGTAGTCGCGGATGTCGAGCCGTGTGATGCGCTGGTAGTCCGACTTGTCGTACTGGTCGAAGGCGTAGGAGAGGTCGAGACTGTTGTGCGTGTCCGGTTTCCAGATGCTGCGCAGCCCGCCCGAGAAGTCACGGTAACGCTCCGGCGTCTCCGAGGTGCGGACAAGCTGGCGGTAGAAGTAGCCGGCACGCCCTGTCAGCGAGAGCTTCTCGCTGGGCCGGTAGGACAGCTGCTCCTTGAAGTTCCACGTCGCATCGCCGTAGATGGTGGCCACGACGCGGGTCACGGGGTTGTCTCCGTTGTGTACGTCGTAGTTGTCCGATCTGTTCCGGTTGACGGTCAGCAGGTTGTTCCATCTGCCCGCTCCCTGCTGCCATGACAGTCCGTAACGTTGCTCATGGTGACGGCCCAGGCGGGCGTTGAGGTTGAGGGCGAACGGACGGATGCCGTTCTTGGTGATGATGTTGATGACACCGCCGGCCGCATTCGAGCCGTAGAGTGCCGATGCCGCTCCCTTCACGATTTCGATGTGGTCGACATTGTCCATGCAGAGCCGTGAGAAGTCGACGTCGTCCATCGTCTCGCCGGCGAGACGTTCGCCGTCCACGAGAATCAGCATGCTCTGTCCGCCGAATCCCGAGAAGTTCATGTGTACCTGCTGGTTCATGGCGTAGGAGAACTCCACACCCGGCAGGACCTGCTGCAGGAGGTCGCGCAGATTGGTGGCATCGGCCTTGGCGATGTCGGATGCCGTGATGAGCTTCGTCAGCACGGGGGTGTTGGCGAGCAGCTTCGGCGTGCGCGTACCCGTCACGACGACCTGTTCCATTTCGACGCACTTGTAGATGGAGTCGCCCGGCAGGTCTGCCCGCAGCGCAGCGGGGAACAGGCACGACAGCGCCGGCAGGATAAAGACTGTTCGTTTCATCATATATCAGGAAGCCCACTGCCGTCTCCGCTTCTTCCGCTGGGGAGTGACTGGAAGGGAGGCGGTTATGGGTAATTTAATACGGATACTTGTAATTGATCGTCAGCCAGCACTTGGCGCCTTCGGCGTTCATATAGTTCTCCAGCTGTACAGCGGCATAGTTGCCGTTCTTCATCCGGATGATGAACACATGGCTGTTCATGGTGAAGGCCGGCGGCATGGGCGGTATGTCGAGCCGGAGCCAGTTGGAGAGCACCTTGTTGATCTTGATGCCCTGACAGCCGATCAGGCTCTGGAGCATCTGCGACTGGTCGGCCCACACCTCGTTCTCGCTCCATTCGTCGGGCTGGAAGGTCGCGCCCAGGAAGTCGATACTGCTCTTCGGCAGTTCGCTCATCGATTTGTAGTTGGTTTCGAGCACGGCTCCGCCGTTGGTCCGCACGTTGTTGCGGTGGATGGCGATGCTCCACGACGGCGGCTCTTCCTGTGCATCGGCAGGCGTGAAAGAACGCTTCTCGTTGATCGAGATGCCCTTCCCGAAGACATCGAACCAGTAGGTATAGATACCGGTCTGGCCGTCGCCTGCACCGCCCGACAGCGTCGTCGGGATGGGGAAATGAGCGAAGTGGGTCTGCGCCTTCAGCAGCCCCGCGGTGTCCTTCTGCTCTATGTACGTGCGCAGCGAGTCGAAGTCGACGTAGTACCAGTCTTTCCAGCTGGTGGCGTCGACGAGCAGCTGTCCCTCCGTGACGGTTGGGGTGGCCGGCACTTCATCGTAGATGCCGTCGAAAACGCCGCTGCAGGCTGTCGCCGTCAGTAGGACGGCAACGCCTGCAAGCGTGTCTAAGATATGTTTTCTGAGGTTCATGTCTCCCTCTTTATGCGATTACTGCTTTGTGCCGGTGAATGTGCCTGAGATCGGGAAAGGCATTTTCCCCATCTGGTAGGTGTTGCTTACTGTCAGTTTGCCGTCAGCACCTTTGGTAATAGTGACCTTGCAGATTCTGCTGTCAAATGTATATTCCTTGTCGCTGGTCACCGCCCCATTGTCATCCTTGATGATAAGGTGGAATTTGATGTTGTCGTCCTTGTAGGCCTTGATAAAAGCCTTCTTGCTCTCGTCGTAAGGAATCTTGCTGATGGTGTAAGAACTCAAAGTGAGGTTGCCCATCATGGTTTTTTTGAAGGTCTCCTCCGGGACAGTCAGATTGACGGTACCGTCTTCGTTGGCAGTTACCTTGTAGGTGACGGCTTCAGAAGAAGTATATGAGAACAATCCACCTACACTTATCTTGTCTTCCCCCTTGTAGCTCCCGACGAAATTGTCTGTCAGGGATGCCGGTACGAACTGTACGTTTGTGATTTCGCTTGCCTGGAATGTCACCTGCGATCCGTCAGCCTTGTTGATGACAACCTTCTGTGCCTGTACGGCTGCGGTACTCAAAAGCGATACGATTGCTAAAGTAAAGAACTTCTTCATTTATTGATAAATTTAAATGTCTTGTTTGATGATTTTACGATGAACACACCGGTCTGTCCGTTGAGTGGAGCCTCTACGGATCCGCTCTGGCTCACACGGGCGCTGCTTACGAGCTGTCCGTTGACGGTGTAGACTTCCACACGGCTGCCCGGCTTCAGGCCTTCTCCTCTTACGGAAGAACTGCTGAACGAAAAGACGGCATGGGTCTCTTCATCGCCGGCGGTGTTGATGCCGGTGGGCTGGTCGGCGAACTCGAAGGTTACCATGTCTGCCAAAGGATATTCCACCGTCTGGCTGCCGGCTTTCAGGACGAGCTTGTCGGCCGTAAAGGTGACGGTCGGTTTCTCGGAGAGGGCAAAGGTCGTGGCCGCACCCGCTTTGTCAGTCACCTTCACAAAGTCGGCCGCAGCGGCAGAGACTGTCCCCGCCGATAGCAGCAGCGTGACGGCGAATGTCCGGAATAAATTTTTAAATCTCATGTTGCTGATTCTGTTTATTAAATTTAAACTCAGCTGCAAAGTTATCAGAATTCAGTTAATGGTACAATACCCATTTGTTATGATTTTATTCCGTGTGGGCATTCCGGTCTGTACCCATCATGGCCATCCTCTCCGTCTGTCAGCATGGCTTTTGATGCTGTTTGAATCCTACTGACAGTCAAAGGATTACGATACTGCTTTGGAAGAGTGCTTAGTTGCATTGCAGAAGGGCGTTACTTGCCATGCAAGTAACGCCCTTCTGGCCCTCAATTAAGCCTTGTCTGAAAATCATCCGGGGCTTGTCTGTTTTCCGGTCTCCTGGTCTGCCTGTTTCCCGGATGGCTGATCTGCGCGGACAAGGAAGCGAGCCTCAGCCCCCTTAAAACGAGAAAACCGCAGGACGGAAGTCCTGCGGCCAATTTCTCTCTTTTTCTGTTCGTTCTGTGCTTACTTGGCAACAGAGTCTGCAGCAGCGCTATCCATAGGAGCGGCAGCTGAGTCCTGAGACAGGCTGTCAGAATCCTGCTGAACTGAATCTGCAGTAGAGTCAGCGTTTTGAGCTGGCTTAGAGTTGTTACCACAAGATGCGAAAGAGATAGCTGCTACAGCTACGAATGCTAAAACTAATTTCTTCATTTTCTTTGCTTTTTAAATCTGTAAAACAATCATTTGTTT
>OGKA01002718.1_pt1 | contig 10389 bp, 10 predicted proteins | sample 1572211 | NCBI WGS metagenome assembly OGKA01 (sample SAMEA2582125, study PRJEB24529) | metagenome | biome: Human gut stool | place: China | collected 2011
ACTACAGCAATAGCGATCAATAGAAACATAAGGATTATCATATATTTTCCCATACTTTCAAAGCCTCCTTTTCTTTATTATAATAAATATAAATAATATATGAAAGAACTATATTAACTCTAGTAATAGGAGAGAAACGAATGGAAATACATGCACGAACTACTAAATGGAGTATTCTATAATTTATGCTTCATGAATGAAATTTCATATTTCTTATATATTCGGTATGATATAATATTCTCAAATTTGCATTGTTATTTGTAATAGAAATGGAGAGGGTTCTATGATTTCAACACTTATATTTTTCTTAATTGTATTCTTGATTTACTTCTTTATTAAGCAATACAATTTATTGCAAAATTTGACTGTAGAGATAAAAGAAGCACGTGCTAATATTATCGTTGCTTACGAGAAAAAGGTTGCTATCGTAAACCAATTTACAGGTCTTGTAAATGAGTATGGTGATTATGAAAAACTAATCCAGTTGAAAGTATCTGATAACTTTGTAGAAATGGCTCGTGAAACATCTAAGGCGGTACAAAATATTACAGCCTTAGCAAATCAATTCCCTGATTTGAAAGCCAATACTCAATATGGTAAATTCTTAGAAGCTATTAGCGAAAACGAAACATTTATTTCCAATAAACGGGAAATTTATAACTATGCAGTTAAGCAATACAACAGTGCTATCGCACAAATCCCGATGGTATTTGTAGCATCCTTATTAGGTTTTAAACAAGCTCCGTTCTTTGATCCAAATAACGAAGGTGCGTTGGCTGAGTTCAGTGGTGCCGATCCAGAAGCGATTAAAGAGCTTGCATTGAAAGGTCGCGATAAATTAAAAGAAACTACTGATAAAGTTAGCGAGTCCTTTGAAAAGAGAGAACAAGAGGCACAAGCTAAGCGAGAAGAACGTATCAGACAAGAGCGTGAAGCTGCTAATAATGAGAGTGTAACGACTGAAGAGAAAACTGAAACAGAAGCTCCTAAAACTGAAGAGGCGCCTGCTCCGGTAGAGAAAAAAGAAGAGAAATAATCATATACTCAATTGATGTATATGAGCAGATAGTATAAACCTATTTGCAAAACGAGAGATAAAAGACTCCACTTACTGAGTGGAGTCTTTTGTTTTTGTAAAAAGCACATTCAATAGTCTTTATGTGAAAATACATATTTAATAATATTGAAATAGCATAATAAATGTGACTTGAGTAACACATTTTATTTTGAGAATGATGTACAATAAAAATAGTTATATGAAAATCTGAACCTCCTAGACGGAACACTAGGCATATAGGGGAGAGTTAAATTACATTGTAAATTTAACTGAGTGAAAACTACTTATAACTTATATATCTATAGCTTGTACATATTTGTATGTAGCTAATTAGAGGGGATATTATGACAAATACAATACAAGAGCTTACGGTCAACGAAGCTTGGCGCGATGAGCAAGATGCGTGGAATCACCGTTCCGAATATTTTGTGGAAATGCACAATCGAGAGGATCGAAAAGCACAAGTAACTGAATTTTTAGCATTTTTAAAGGATGAAAATCTATTACCCGCAGCTGGTGGACGCACTTTAGACATAGGCTGTGGCGTTTGCGATTATGCCCTAGGATTAGCACGTGAAGGGTATAAGGCAACAGGTATCGATTTATCTGACGGTATGATTCGAGGTGCTAAACAATTGGCAGAGGCAGAAGGTCTTGATTTGAGTTTATATATCGCACCTTGGTCTGATGAAACACGTCGAGAACTCAGTTGGGATAAGAGTTTCGACTTGGCGTATAGCATTTTCTGTCCCATCATGTTTGATGTAGAAAATATTCGTGCCATGCACGAAGCAAGTCATGATAAATGCTTGTGGATTGCTTTCAGCGAGCGCAGTGACGAAATGGTAGATATGCTATCTGAACATTTCTTTGGTCGCGACTCATTCCCTTGGGATGGCAAGATGAAAGAGTGTTTAGAGGCTATCCATGAGATGGGGCATAATGTGAAAGTAATTTATAAAACGGTACCTGAAACAGAGGTTATGTCTCTTGAGAAGGCTATTAATTACTTTACTATGCGACTTCATAATAACGGCTGGGGCGCAATGGATGATATGAAAGAAGAGATTAGAAATCTCATTGAACCACTAGCTATCAATGGTGAAATTCATAATAAGACCGTTGATAAGATCGCTTGGGTTTCTTGGTCTGTGAAATAGGAGATTAATGTGACAGTTGATGAAAAACGTCAGTTAGAACTAAAAACTATGTACCAAATTATTGGCATCTATTGTCGTGATAAACACCACACGCCTAAAGGTGAACTATGTGAGGAGTGCCAAGACGTTTGGCATTATGCAGAGCATCGTATTGATGTATGTCCACATATGGAAAGTAAAACCTTTTGTAGCGTATGTAAAACACATTGCTATGGACCAACGTATCGTGAAAAGATACGTGAAATCATGCGATATGGAGGGCCTAGAATGTTATTTGTATCACCGATCCAAGTAATTAAACATATGTATCTTGAATGGAAAGACAAAAAAAGAGGCTAGCATTGCTAGCCTCTTTCTTAATGGATTTATCACATTTTTATGTAATACTAGATTACGCGATTGCTTTGTCCAATACAGCTTTGATTAAAGCTTTTGTTTGTTCATAGCTTTCACCAGGTTGAGCCTCGTATTGTTTGTCGAGGTCAAACCACAAGTTTGGATAGTATTCATATGGATGAGTTTTGAAGAGCTCGTGAGCATCTTGATCTTCAACCCAGTTAATATGAATATCTGCGTATGCAGGGTTTTCTGCAACGAGTTCATCGATAGCGCGGAATGCGTTTTCGCAGTAAGGGCAACCGATTAAGTGGAAACCTAAGATTTCTTTCATGTTACACAGTCCTTTCCAGATAGAATCAACATATACTTACATAATTTGAGATTTTATACATACTCATGCACCACAATATATGGTACACTACTGAGTATATCACATCTATATAAGATATTCAATTTTTTAGATATATCTAATGAGAATATTGAGAATGCAATATGCATGTATTACATAGATAAGGAGACACCTATGATTTCAGGCGCGCAGTATTTGGTAAAAGCCCTTCAAGAGGAGCAGGTAGAAATCTTATTTAACTATCCTGGGGCTGCTACTATTGATATTATGGATGAATTATATAAACAAGATCAGGTAAAGGTTATTTTGCCTCGTCACGAGCAAGCCTTAGCTCATGCTGCTGACGGGTATGCTCGTAGCACGGGTAAGGTAGGAGTTTGTATGGTAACCTCTGGACCAGGTGCTACCAATCTTGTAACAGGTATTGCTACTGCTTATGCAGATAGTGTGCCTCTCGTTTGTATTACAGGCCAAGTAGACTTAGGTCTTATGGGCAATGATGCCTTCCAAGAGGTGGATACAGTTGGTATCGTCCGTAATATTTGTAAATATGCTGTCACTGTCCGTGATCGTAAAGACTTAGGGCGCATTTTGAAAGAAGCTTTCTACATTGCTCGTACCGGTCGTCCAGGTCCTGTAGTTGTAGATATTCCTAAAAATATTCAAAAGGCGATGGGGTCTGATGAATATCCTACAGAGGTTAATATTCGCGGTTATAAACCGAATATGGCTGTTCACGTAGGGCAAGTTAAAAAGGCTTGCTCCATCATTTCTAAGGCTAAGCGACCACTGTTCCTATTAGGTGGTGGCGTCAGCATTAGTGGTGCCAACCAGCTTATGATGGATTTAATTGAAAAAACAGGTATTCCAGTTGTAACGACCTTGATGGGGAAAGGGGCCGTAGATACACGTCATCCTCTATACCTAGGCAATGTAGGGATTCACGGCGGCTATGCACCAAATGTGGCACTCACAGATTGTGATGTAATGATTTCTATTGGCACTCGCTTCAATGACCGCATTACGGGTAAATTAAGTACCTTTGCACAACATTGTAAGATCATTCATATCGATGTAGATGCAGCATCTATCTCTAAAAATATTAAAGTAGATATTCCAATCGTAGCCGATGCTAAGCTGGCTATCGAAAAACTCTTAGAGTATATTGAGCCTCATGATCTTGGTGATTGGCCTGAACAACTGCAACAGCTTAAAGCAGAACGTCCTGTAACGCAAGCTGATGAAGAAGGTTTAACACCTCAAACAGTCATTGACTACATCAATAATCACTATGATCGCCCAATTGTTACTACTGACGTAGGTCAAAACCAACTATGGACTACTCAGTTCTTAGAGGTACAAGGACAACACCAAATGCTGACTTCTGGCGGTTTAGGAACTATGGGCTATGGCTTCCCTGCAGCACTAGGTGCTCAAATGGGGAATCCAGATAAGCGCGTATTTGCCATCTGTGGTGATGGTGGGGTGCAAATGAACATCCAAGAGTTTGCTACAGCTATGCACTATCGTTTACCTGTGACGCTAATTGTTTTAAACAATGGCTTCCTTGGTAATGTACGTCAATGGCAACAATTGTTCTACGATAAACGGTATGCTTGTACGAATTTGATGATGGATGAAAGCTCCATTGTTACACGAGATATCATTGATAATGATGAGTTTGAATATGTGCCAGACTTCGTGAAATTGGCAGATGCTTATGGTGCTAAGGCAATGCGCATTACTAAAGTTGAGGATATTGAAAAAGGGTTCCAATTGGCGGATACTTTCAAAAATGGCCCGACCTTACTTGAGTTCATCATTCCTACAGAGCTCAACGTATTGCCAATGGTACCTGCAGGTAAATCTTTAAGTGATATGTTATTAAAGGATAAAAAATAGGAGGGGCTATGGAAGTACATATGAAAAAGCGCTGCATTTCAGCGTATGTAGAAAACCAAATCGGTGTATTGGCTAAAATTTCAGGCCTCTTTGCTGGTAAAAACTATAATTTAGATACATTGACGGTAGGGGAAACAGAAGATCCTACTATGTCGCGTATGACGATTGATCTTACTTGCGATGATTTGACGTATGAACAAATTATTAAACAATTGAACCGCAGTGTAGAGGTAATTAAGGTTATCGACTTTACGGATATGCCGATTACGAAAAAAGAGTTATTATTTATCAAGGTTAATAACTGTAAGGAAGCGGATAAACAAGAAATCTTCCGTATTGCTCAAACCTTTGATCTCTTAGTGGTGGACTATAACCGTAAGTCTGTACTGATACAATGTGTGAAGACCGTATCTAAAAATAATGACATGATTGCCTTGTTTAAAGATATGTTCGTGAATCGCATTGAAGTTGTACGCGGTGGTAGCGTGGCAATCGAGGCATTATCTACACCTGATAAATAAGAGCTGTTTTAAATCTAACTTAAGTCCATTTATAATGTAAATGTATTACAGACATGGTAATGGTTTAGAGTGTATACAACTGCATATGATATAATATTTATATCGACCATTATTGATATGAAGACCTTGGTTGTGTGCCAAGGTCTTTTTATATAGGAGGTACTATGAGTTTATTAGATGATATTTTAGCCCATAATAGAGAATATGTAGAAGATCAAAATACAGGTTACGTTGAAACCGACACTAAATGTAGTAAAATGCCGAGCCGCGAAATGGCTATCGTTACATGTATGGATACGCGCCTCGTAAACTTTTTAGAGGACTCCATGGATATTGGTCGCGGTGAAGCAAAAATCGTTAAAACTGCAGGTAACTGTATTACAGGTCCTTTTGATGGTATCGTGCGTAGCTTACTTGTATGTATTTTTGAGCTAGGTGTAAATGAAATCTTTATCATTGGTCACCATGAATGTGGTATGGCTAAAACGACAGCTGAAAGCTTGTCTAAAAAAATGTTGGATCGTGGCATTGCACCTGAAGCGATTCACATGGTGAGAAAAGAAATGGAACGCTGGGCTGATGGCTTTACACATCCTGCTGAAAATGTAGAGGATACAGTAGACGAATTGCGTATGAATCCTTTGATTCCTAAAGATGTGCCTATTCACGGTCTTATCTTCCATCCTAGAACGGGTGAAATCGAAGTCATCGTCAATGGCTATACACAAATGAAGCAATATTACGAAAAATAACAGATAAATCTTCTTTCTACCCAAATTAAATCGTTAGATGGTCTAGACTGGTCTTTTGATAAAGGCTCCACTAAGGTTTGTAGTGCTGACGAAAAGGGCTTAAAAAAACGATGCAAAGTTGGCATAACATATAGACTACAGGTCGAGTTATCTCAAGTTGATACGGAAATTATTTGGTCAGAATTTAGTCGATTTTGGGGTGCCACTACGTTAAATCAGGTTGAAAGAGTATACAGCAATGAAGAATTAGGGCGCTATCAATTTATCGCCAATAATTCTATAGGTGATGAAATCACATGTGACATCTATTTACTTAATGAGTGGAATATACCGCAATTAAATATGTTGGGATGTGTTTCTGCTAGATATAGAAAAGTAGATGTTGAAGAAGTATAGCAAAATCTTATTTGACTTAAAGTTAAGTGTAAGTTTTATAATGTGTTCATATTAAATATTAGTCAAACAGTTTAGTTAATAAAGGAATTATATGAACAAAAAAAGATTAATTATATCTTTACTAGCTATTATTACCGTGGTTGGTGCTACTGTAGGTAGTTATGTATATAGGGATGCTATATACAGTCGAATTGCTCGGACTGCAGCTGTTGTGAGTGGTCAAGAGATAAAACCGCTTCTTGATTCTGAAAGCCGTTATATTCGACAAATCGTAGCTCAAGATAATAGCACAAGCCGAACCATAATGTGGCAATCAGATAATAGCGAAGCTGATGCGGTAATAGAGTATCGCCAAGATGGGACCGATACTATACAAACCATAAATGCTACAGATAAAGCTTTTACAGATGATGGTAGTACTACCTATATTCATGAGGCCACGTTGACAGGTCTAACACCTAATACTAAATATGAATATCGCGTAGGTTACGGTACAGATCGCCGTAGTGATTGGTACCGCCTGGAAACGGCTGGTGCTAGTGTATATGATGTGCTCATCTATCCAGATTCTCAGTCGGGGGATTATTCTCAGTGGGAAGAGATTGTAAAGAGCTCAGCACTACGCAACCCTAGGACCGCTCTGTATATTAGTATGGGTGACCTTGTAGATAATGGGGAGCACGCCTATCAATGGCGTACATGGCTTAACTCTATTAAACCGTTAAGTGCCAATGTGCCGTTAGCAACGACTTTAGGCAATCATGAGATGTATACATTAGATTGGAAAATGCGCGAGCCTTATGCGTATTTGAATTACTTCGCAGTACCGCCTAATGGGAATGAAATTTTTAATCGTCGTTATTATTCCTATGACTTCGGTGATGTTCATTACGTTGTATTAGATACGATGTTATATGAAAGTAATCATGAGGATAATCATGATACGCATCATCCAGATTTGTACGATGTACAGGTTCGGTGGTTACGCCAAGATTTAATGGCTAACACTAAAAAATGGACCGTCGTTCTTATGCATAGAGATCCATTCCAATATGCCTTTGATCGACCAGGTGCAAATAGAGCTATAGGTTTTGATGACGAAGGCGTATTATTTATGCCTATCTTTGATGAGTTTAATATAGACTTAGTTCTGTCAGCTCATTTACATTCCTATCGTAATAGAGGGCATGTGCGCAATTTTGATCGAGATCCATCTGGTCCTCTTTATATCCTTACTGGAATCGCAGGTGATGCTCGCCGTCCTAAGTGGAAAGAGCATCCACTAGATGTATATGTTGCGCCAGATCGTGACAAGAATAACTATATGACTATGACTGTTACACCAAATAAATTGATTGTAAAAGCATTCTTGCCTGATGGTACACAGCTCGATGAATCAGTCATTGAAAAATAAGATTATAATAATAAATAAGACGAAATAGCGAAAAGACACCTTCTTTAAAAGGTGTCTTTTTGTTTTTATACTAAAATAATATTAGCCATATATTAATTATTTTTATGAAAAATCTCCTAAGAATGTAGTATGTTAACGTTAAGTTTACAGTTCTATGACTAAAATTAATTTGTAATATATAAAATAAAAATACATAAATTACGTATAAATACTTGTGGTTTGTGTTTGGAGGTATTATAATACGTACATAGGTTATAAAAATACACAAAATATGTATAAATAATACATTATGTGTATAAAGGAGATACAGTAATGAATACATTACAAGATTTAATTAAACAATATGCCTCACAATATATAGAACAAGTTATAGCATGGCGTCGACATATTCATAGGCATCCAGAGTTATTTGGTGAAGAGCAAAATACGTCTTTATTTATTCAAAAGGTTCTCACCGAACTAGGGATTCCTTTTGTAAATGATATTTCTGATTATGCAGTAATCGGCAAGATCGAAGGAGCTCATACAGGTCCCGTTATTGCATTGCGTGCCGATATAGATGCATTACCCATTCATGAGGAAACAGGTTTACCATTTGCCTCCCAAAATAAAGGTGTTATGCACGCTTGTGGACACGATAGCCACATAGCGATTTTGCTTGGGGCCGCAGCCATTTTACAGTCTATAAAAGACCAATTGCACGGCACTGTAAAGCTCGTATTTCAACCTTCGGAAGAAGAGGCTTTATTCCCAGGTGCTCAAGGTATTGTAGATAGCGGTATCCTCGATGACGTAGATGAGATATATGGTCTTCATGTGTGGCCTCAATTGCCAGTGGGAACTGTAGGGCTTAAAAAAGGTAATCTCATGGCTGCATCCGATCACTTCCTCGTACACATTAAAGGGAAGGCTACTCATGGTGCGGAACCTCACAATGGGATAGACGCCATCGTGGCTGCTGCAAACTGGATTGTTAATGTAGAGTCCATGGTGGCTCGTGAAACGAATCCAATGGAGAATCTTGTGTGTACTATCGGTGTCATCAATGGTGGTGACCGATATAACGTAGGCTGTGGTGATGTGTATCTAGAGGGCACTTGCCGTACCTATGAACCAGAAAAACGGGATTATATTGAGCGACGATTAGGTGAAAGCTTACAGGCGCTTGATGTGATGTTTAAAACAGAAAGTACTTTAGATTATAAACGTGGTCATGGTGCTACTATTAATCATCCAGAAGCTATCGATTATGCTACATCCATCGTAGAAAAATATATAGGAAAACAAGCAGTAGTACATCCTGAATTCCCGTCTATGGCGGCAGAAGATTTCTCCGCATATCTTCATAAAATTAAAGGTGCCTTCCTTTGGCTAGGCACAGGCTTTGAAGGAAATCCTGCCTTACATAATGCATGCTTTACTATTGATGAAGACATATTAGAACCAGGTATTACTATGATGGCAGCATTAGCAGCGGAATTATTACAAGAAAAATAGTTAAACAAGTAGTTTGAAATAAGAGGTTATCATGAAGAGTTTACAACATACATCATTTAAAACAATGCTTCAATACACACCAGAAGAAATTAAATACTTCTTGAACTTGGCTGCAAAGTTAAAAGCCGATAAAAAAGCGGGTAAAGAAATTAAAACATTAGAAGGCAAAAACTTCGTTCTTATCTTTGAAAAAGATTCTACCCGGACTCGTTGTGCCTTTGAAGTAGGTGCTGCGGATCAAGGGGCTCAGACAACATATCTTGGCCCTACAGGTTCCCAAATGAATAAAAAGGAATCCTTAAAAGATACAGCTCGTGTTCTAGGATCTATGTATGATGCTATCGAGTTTAGAGGTTTTGATCAAGCCGATGTAGATACATTAGCTGATTATTCTGGCGTACCTGTTTGGAATGGCCTTACCGATATGGATCATCCTACACAAACATTAGCGAATTTTTTGACGCTTCAAGAAAATATTGATAAACCATTGAATGAAATCTCCTATGCTTATGTGGGTCATGGTCAATCTAATATGTGTAATGCCTTAATGAGTGGCGCCGCTAAAATGGGTATGGACTTTAGACTTATCGGACCTAAACAATACTGGCCAGCCGGTCCATTCTATGAAGAATGTTTGAAGGTTGCAAAAGAAACAGGTGCTACCATCACATGTACAGATAACGTAGCTGAAGGGGTTAAAGGCTTAGATGTAATTTATACAGGTGTATGGGTAACTATGGGTGATACATACGATATGTGGGAAGAACGTATCAATACGTTTAAACCATTCCAAGTTAACGCTGAAATGATGGCATTAACAGGTAATCCAAATACCAAATTCTGTCACTGCTTGCCAGCATTCCACAATACAGAAACACAAGTAGGTAAAGATATCTTTGAACGGTTTGGCATGAATGGTATTGAGGTAACGGAAGAGGTATTTGAAAGTCCAAATTCCTTAGCATTCCAAGAAGCAGAAAATCGTCTCCATACGATTAAGGC
>OGKA01002725.1_pt1 | contig 10346 bp, 10 predicted proteins | sample 1572211 | NCBI WGS metagenome assembly OGKA01 (sample SAMEA2582125, study PRJEB24529) | metagenome | biome: Human gut stool | place: China | collected 2011
CTTGGGGTTTATCTGCAGGTTGGTACGTAGTCTCTGCAGGGATTGGGGTTATTCTTGTTGCTTTCATCGCACCACTGTTACGACGTGCCATGGCAACGACCGTACCGGAGATCATCGGTCGTCGCTTTGGTGGCTCTAGCCATCTTATAACGTCGATTCTCTCTATGCTCGCAACCATTACCTTGGCAGGCGTACAGATTACTGCAACAGCAACCATTATTAGCGTTCTTACCGGGCTTTCAACAGAGCTAGCCATCCTCATCTGCGGCGCGGTACTCGTAATTTACACCATGTCCGGCGGTATGTGGAGCGTAACGATGACAGACGTTATCCACTTCTTCGTTCTCGTTGGGGGCTTTACCCTCGCTGTGCCATTTGTATTGCACAATGTGGGCGGCTGGGAATCGGTTGTAGCTAAATTGCCACCTGAACAGCTGGGCTTCACCAAGGTTGGTTGGAAAACCATCATCGGCCTTGTCATCATGTACTTCATGACCTTCTCTACAGGACAAGAATCAGTTCAGCGGTACTTCGCTGCAAAGAATGAAAGAACTGCTGTTCTCGGTTCTATCATCTGCGGTCTTATTATGGCTCTATTCGCCTTTGTTCCTGCCGTATTAGGCCTCGTAGCACTAGCTGAATTCCCTGGAATTGAAGCCAATAATGCAGTGGCAACGGTAGCACTTAACCTCATGCCTCCAATCATGGCAGGTTTTGTTATGGCCGCTGTCGTATCGGCCACGCTTTCATCAGGTGCAGGCGATCTCTTAGGCGCCGCAACTGTATTTACCAAGGATATTGTGGAACATCATTTTGGTAAAAGCCTCACCGATGCTCAGCTCACGAGATATAGCCGTCTATGCGTGCTATTCCTCGGCATTATCGCTATCGTTATCTCCCTCGTAAGCAAAGCCATCATTCCAATGCTTGTATTTGCTTTCACCATGAGATCTGCGGGCCCATTCGCGGCCTTCCTACTAGGCCTCACCTGGAAAAATGCAACAGCTGGTGCCGGCATTTGGTCCATCGTGCTCGGCTCTATCGCAGGCGTATACTGGGAATTCGTGGGCAATCCATATGGCATTATGTCCATCATCTTTGGTTCCATCGTCAGCCTCATAGTCTTTGTAGCTGTCGTATGCATTGAAAGAGCCATGGGTAAACCACCAGCTCCACCGGCTATACCAAATGATTTAAAAGAATAACTTAAAAGAATAATGTAAGAGAACGTTCTAAAAGAGTTCTCTAAGAAAAAACTCCTATCGGTTAAACCAATAGGAGTTTTCTTATTTTATAACGATATCCTTAAATTATGTGCCATACACACATTCATCACAATTTGACGATATATCATAACCTTACTATAATATAGATAGATAGTCAGACGAGTAGTGACGTCAGGCTCATCTCACAAACTTAATAATATGTAGAAATGGCCTTTTCGTTTTATCTAATTTCCGAAGAAACGAAGGGCTATTTTGCTATTTCTAGACAAATAAGCGCCACAAGTGCTCCAAAGGATATCATGACTGATAAAATCCCAAGGATAATCATAATGATTTTATAACCACTCATAAGCAACCCTCCCTTCAAAAACGAAGAGAGGCCCAACCTCGTCTAACTATCCTAAGTCTATTATAGAACGAACTAATATACGATACAATAAGCATTACATTATACAAATATACGAATAAACTAATAAAAGCTGAGCTAATTCTATAACTAAATAGCTCAGCTTTTTTGTGCCTGATAGTCCAATATAATTATCTATAAATCAAAATTTTGCTGACTTTATCGCCTTTTTGTTCAAATTGTATTCCATGCATAATATCAGTCCGATAGCGATATTTCCCATAAAACCATCGATTATTAGAATCCACTAAATCAGGTCTACCATATACATTGAGAACTTTTCGCATAGAATCACCTACGGCAATGCCTCTATGTGTAGCGGCATCACGATTTTCGATCATCATATATGTAACAATTGGCCCTACACCATCCATTTTTAAATTTCCAAATGTAACACCACCATAAGTAAGTCCGCTACTTGTCTCTTTAGTTGGTTGACCTAGACTAGCTTTCACGCTATCAAATGTATTGCCTAAAGAAACCCCAAGAATCATCATATCCTCTGCTGGTAAGTTAGCACCTACAACTTGCCCTCCGGCATAATGAGTATATTGCTCAGCTTTAGGCCAATCATAAGACTGTTTTGCTGCATTTGTTTCAAGACGGTCCCAAGTTTTACTCAGCCAACTCGCATCTGCCATATAACTATAACCACTTACCACTTGCATGCCTATAACAAGCCCCATAATATACATTAGGCGTATCAAATGCGGGGTATAGCTTTTTACACCACAAAATAAGCCACGGCAAAACCCAAATATTTCCAAAGGTAAATATCAATACGGGAAGATAATGCCCTAATGGATATGCTTCTAATACATATCGATCATAGAGTAACTGATAGAAAACCCAAATAGAGACTCCCCAAATAAACAAAAGTATAAGTTTTAACAAGAGCCCAAAAACAAGTTTAATTATCCATCTGAGTCTATCCACTATTTTAACTATTCCAGTATTATTCATAAGCTATCACGGCTCATCATCGTAAGCTATACCATATGCTTTTTGATAGAGCAAATTCGGCAATTTATATTTTTCGTCACCAAATTCAGCAGGTAGAATCATAGCTTTTAGATTTTCTGCATAGATTCGTTGTTGGCGATTCTGCCCATTATTGTAATAGGTACCACCATCATTAACGGTTCCAGTGATACCTGAGTTTTCTTGTTTTGCACGCCAAATAGAGATATACGGTATCTTATTGCCTTGTTTTAGAGCTTGATCATGAGCATTAATTAAATGACGCAAAGACTGTCTCAATTGGTAATCATACGTAAGATGAATACCTTGAATCAAATTAGCCGCAGGCATTACCACATAAATAGTCGCTTCTACACGTCGATGACCATCGGGTGCATCCATAGCTTTAATAGAACTGAGATCCAAGTATTTGCCGTCACCACGACCAGAGTCAACGCTAGAGTCGACATGTAGATATCGATCCGAATTTAATAACTCAGCTTGTGATACGGCTTGACCTTTCATAGGCAATACGAGGCAGGCTAATAACCATAGTGAAAGTAAATATATGCGTTTCATCGTCCACCTCACTGCACCACAATATCGTCAAAATGCTGCTGATACACGGACATAAACATAGCATCCGCTATATCATACATAATAGTGTTATTACGATTAAGTGGGAACTTACGCGCATCGTTTACAGAATGCATTGGCTTTGTCGCCCCATCAAATGCATACTTCGCCACATCCACCTCTGTCATAGCCAAGCCAGATTTACTTTCACTAGCCTCAATCAAAGCCAACGTAGACGGGCTAGGATTCATCATACGAGACGAATGGATTAAGGTAGCTAGAGAATAGTTTGTATCATAATCCACAGTAAGTTGTTTCTCTTCAATCGTAGATTGGTAGGATGTATCCATCACGACATAATAGGTACCACGCAAAGAATACTGTGGGGGTGCATAATGAGTCGCCTCAATAGAATAGGTGTTCAAATAGATATACAAGCCACCACTCTCCATGGGACCATTCATCGATCGAGTATGAACTAACTTAAACTGTGGTGATGTCTGTAATTCTTGTAATGTAATCGCCTCTGTGGGCATGGTGAAAGCTAACAACACAAGGGCTAGCATCAAAATACGTTGAACCATAAAAACCTCTCTCAAACTAAATAGTCAAATATAGCTTATTTACTTAACAGTTTAACCCATTCCATATACCAAGGGATAAATACTGGGCTATTCTCGAGGCTCTCCTTATATGACCCTGTCTCTCGCCATTGTGGTTCTTTTCGTAATCTTGCCGCATCATCAAATCCCACATATTCAATCATATCTCTCAGCTGTTTATGTGTATAAGACGTTTTACTTTCATCATAATTAATGCGATAACTGTAATAGTATACAGAATCTTTCATAACATGACGAAGATAGGATTCATGATTGGGCTTATAGGCATCAACTAAAGAGCCAGGAATTCCGTTATTCCACACTACGGCGTACTGTGTAGGCGTCTCTAAATCATTATATTTATGTAAATAATATATTATTGGAACCTTAATCAGCGTGTTATCTGTCTCTTTACTCATGATTGCGCTACGTATTACCCGTATTTTAACCCCTGTATCCTCATAAGTTCTCACCTCATGTCGCTCATTTTCTACGGCTTCACTGACTAACTTAGCCGTCTTAGGAATGCGATAGTGAAAGTTCCCCCAATGCTCAATTTGACTATAATTATCCAAGCTAGATAAAGACTCTATGGATGGAATAATATAATTACTCATCACCACCTCAGGTGCTTTATCTTGATATGGATCTTCTGTATTAACCCATCCACCATAAGTAACTCCATACGTTGTCTTTGTATCATCCGGAGTGAATTCCGTATACATTATGCGAGAATTGTTTGACATGAACTTCCAAGATGCATTCCTCAACCCTGGATAATTATATTTTCCTTCACCTTCAGCATATTTACTAAGCTCTTTACCATGAGGTGGTCCTACTACTAAAAACGAACTGAGACTACGAACAGCAAATAATGGCCCTTTTCCAGGCTCAGTTTCTATCACATCACCACGGAAGCTAACATTTGGCACGGATATTCTGATATTCTTATCCCCTTCATGAATCAATACAACCGTTGATTGAGAATAATTTGCAAGCTCCAAAGCCTTAGAGAAACCAGGATGTTCCTGATTTAGCTTATCAAGCGTAGATGGCGGATTTTTAGGATTCGATTTTGCAAATTGACTATATGACTCTGCCTCTTGCTCCGCAACTTTATTAATATGCCGATAATTCTCATACGCATTAGCAGGAATACTCGCATCGGCCCCAGGCACAGGTGGCTGTCCTTTTGGCACTTCGATCTGCACAGCGCTTACATTCATGGTGAAAGCAGCCGCTAATGCCATCATGACTATACTTTTACGTAACATAAAATCCTCTCTCAACATACAACATAAATAAGCACAACCTTATTAGCATAAGTATACTATGCAAACAAGGCTGTGCCTATTATTAATAATTTTATAATTTAGTATATAGGATTTACTTCTATTGATATTTCTAAGATTGATATTTCTAAGGTTTATCTCTATTTGACGATATATATCTTTATCCCTATAATATAGGTAGATAGTCAGACGAGTAGTGACGTCAGGCTCATCTCGAAATTGAAAAAAGATTAGGAAATGGCCTTTCAGTTATCTAGTCACACTAGGCAACGGAGGGCTATTTGCTTTTTGTAAGGCAAATAAAACCGACCTACTAATCAAATAGTAACTCGGTTTTTAGTGTGTTTAAATTTTGATAATAGACTAATCATTTATCAATGGAATACTTAAAACAGTAGAGACAGTGATTAAGATATACACTACAAGACATAGTTTTAGCAAAAGCAGTAAACTGCCAAATAGGACTTTATAGATAGGTGCTTCTTGTTTCTTGGATCGTATCCAGTCTTTAATTTTATAATATATTTTTGGTTTGTTAAAAGCTGGCGGTAATCGCTTACACCATAAAACAAGCCACAGAATACAACATATATTACCAAAGAGAAAGAATAGAAATAGGCCGAACTGCTCCAATGAATATACTTTTAATACATAGATATTATAGAGTAGCTGAGTAAACGCCTCTACAGAGTTAATCCATAGATAAACAAGATAAGCCTTAAACAAAAGCACTAATATAATTTTGATGTACTTGAGTATACTCATTGCCTCTCTCCTATCTAATACCATAAAAACTTTAACACTAGAGTTCTTATTGAGTTAATATTTCAATCCATATTCAATTTCGTGCCTATTATTTATCATTTATATTTTAGATTGTATAGAAGTTATCTCAAATTAATATATAAGATTTATCTCCATTTGACGATATACATCTTTATCCCTATAATATAGGTAGATAGTCAGACGAGTAGCTGCGTCAGGCTCATCTCTAGTTACATAAAAACATGAAGAAATGGCCTTTTCGTTTTATACTAATCTCCAGATTAGTGGAAATGAAGGGCTATTTGTCTTTTGTGAGACAAATAAGCGCCACAAGTGCTCCAAAGAAATACATAGAAAACGCCCGTTATTTACGGGCTATTTTTTACTCCTACTATATATACATTCTCCAACGCGCCAAGAAACTCCTCGTTGTAATTTCCCCAGTTTTTAGGGATAATAAAGCTATACTTGCGTACGCACCACAAGTAGGTAAGGGTGATTTAGTATGTGTCTCTAACTAGTTTGTAGTTTAGGAGGTGGCATATGGATTCTTTAACTATTATATGGGTCATTGTTTGTGCCTATTTATTACTGAATTTATTGGTCGGCGTGTATTGTCATATTCGTGTAAAAGATAGTACTGACTATCTACTCGCAGGTCGTCGTATTGGGGTTCTTATGACGGCAGGCACGTTAGCAGCTACGGAGATTGGTGGCGGGAGTACCGTTGGTGTAGCCGCGAAAGCGTATGGTTCTTGGGGTTTATCTGCAGGTTGGTACGTAGTCTCTGCAGGGATTGGGGTTATTCTCGTTGCTTTCATCGCACCGCTTCTACGTCGTGCTATGGCAACAACAGTGCCAGAGATCATCGGTCGTCGCTTCGGTGGCTCTAGCCATTTAATTACGTCCATTCTGTCCATGCTAGCAACGATTACATTAGCAGGCGTACAGATTACAGCGACAGCAACTATTATTAGCGTTCTCACCGGGCTTTCAACAGAGCTCGCCATCCTCATCTGCGGCGCGGTTCTCGTAATTTACACCATGTCCGGCGGCATGTGGAGCGTAACGATGACGGACGTTATCCATTTCTTCGTTCTCGTTGGGGGCTTCTCCCTCGCTGTGCCGTTCGTATTGCACAATGTGGGCGGTTGGGAATCGGTAGTGACAAAATTACCACCTGAACAGCTCGGCTTCACTAAGGTAGGTTGGAAAACCATCATCGGCCTTATTATCATGTACTTCATGACCTTCTCCACCGGCCAAGAGTCCGTACAACGGTACTTCGCCGCGAAGGACGAAAAAACAGCCGTTCTTGGTTCCATCATTTGTGGTATTATCATGGCTCTATTTGCCTTCGTTCCTGCCGTATTGGGCCTCGTAGCATTGGCTGAGTTCCCGAACATCGAAGCGAATAACGCGGTGGCAACGGTAGCACTTAACCTCATGCCTCCAATTATGGCGGGCTTCGTTATGGCCGCTGTCGTATCGGCGACGCTTTCATCAGGCGCAGGCGACCTATTAGGCGCCGCTACTGTATTTACCAAGGATATTGTAGAACATCATTTTGGTAAAAGCCTCACTGATGCACAGCTCACTAAATATAGCCGTCTATGCGTGCTATTCCTTGGCATCATCGCTATCGTTATCTCCCTTGTAAGCAAAGCCATCATTCCGATGCTCGTATTTGCTTTCACTATGAGATCCGCTGGCCCATTCGCTGCATTCCTACTTGGCCTCACTTGGAAAAATGCAACAGCTGGCGCTGGCATTTGGTCCATCGTGCTCGGCTCTATCGCAGGCGTGTACTGGGAATTCGTGGGCAACCCATACGGCATTATGTCCATCATCTTCGGTTCCATCGTCAGCCTCATAGTCTTTGTGGCTGTGGTGTTCATTGAAAGATCCATGGGTAAACCACCGGCTCCACCGGCAATTCCTGATCATTTAAAGGAATAATGTAAAAGAATATTCTAAAAGAGCACACAAAAGTGCACATAAAAGAGAAAGCTCCTATCGGTGAAAGCCAATAGGAGTTTTTCTTATGTTACAACCACATCATCCAATTGTGTGCTATACACACATTCATCATAATTTGACGATATATAATAACCTTATTATAATATAAGAAGATAGTCAGACGAGTCGTAACGTCAGGCGCATCTCGAAAAACATAAGATTTTGAGAAATGGCCTTTTCGTTTTATACTAATCTCCAGATTAGTGGAAATGAAGGGCTATTTGTCTTTTGTGAGACAAATAAGCGCTATTAATGCCCCAAAGGCAATAACCACAGTTATTACCTGTAATAAGAGCATGATTAATTCATAATCACTCATAGGCTTATCCCTCCCTTCGATGACGAAGAGAGGCCCAACCTCGTCTAACTATCCTAAGTCTATTATAGAACGAACTAATATACGATACAATAAGGAACGAATAATAGAAATATATAGATAAATACAAAACCCCTATCGGTTAAGCCAATAGGAGTTTTTCTTATTTTACAACGATATCATCGAATTGCGCGCCATACACACGTTCATATAAACGGTTCGCCAATAGGTATCCTGCGAATCCAAAGTCTACAGGGGCAGTTGCCATTCGTCTGTCTCGCGCTTCGCTTTGTGTATCATACCGGCTCCCATCTATATGATATTCTTTGAAATCAACAACACTAGATGTGATACCTGAGTTCTTTTGTTTAAGCAGCCATAGGTCTTTATAGGATCCTAATTGATGGGACTCTAGCTTCTTGATAAGACTAGCAAAGGACTGCTTTGTATCAAAGGTATATAGAACCTGCTTTTCCTGAATCACATCACCAGCAGGCATGAGTACATACTGTGTGAGGGCAATTTGCTTGCTTCCATTCGGCCCGTTAGAGGCCTTGATGGAATTCTTATCTATATAGGTACCATCACCATTGCCACTTTCACCAAAGCCATGAAGCATTTCAAAGCGGCTGGTGTTTTGTAATTCCTGCATGGACATGCTGTGCGCAGGCACCACACTAGATAGCGCCAATGCCATTGCTATATATAGTACTTTCATTATGAGTCTCATTTCACCACCACATCTTCAAAATGCATACGATACGCCTCATAGAATAACGTATCTGCTATATCATAACGCGTCGTATTAGGCGCCGTGCGCACAATAGCACGAGTTGAGGATTTCACCTGAACCGGCAGCGACTGTCCATCAAAGGAGAATTTCCCCAATGGTTCCTCGGAGCCCGTCATACCTGTTTTCGTTTGTGCCGCATCAATAACCGTCGTCAACGAAGCACCCGCTTGTTTCGCGCGATATACCTGACTCGCTAGCGACAAACGAGTATCATAGGACACAATCCAGGCATCGCTAAAAATGGTATTTTTCCGCGGCGACTGATACGCATTGTACACAGTGGCCTTGATCTTATACACAGGCGGCGCGTACTCTAGCACCTCGATAGAACTCGTGTCTAAATACCACGTAGTATGCTCATTAGCATTGGGAACATCAGGTGTTACCTCATTAACCACCTTAAACTGCGGTGATGACTTGAGCTCCTGTATCGAAATCGCTTGGCTAGGCATGGTGAAAACTAGCGTCAGCGCCATCATCATAAAAAATCGCTTTAACATATATCTCTCCTTAAGCCTCATAAACTATGATATAAACTATACTTATTATACATTATATGTAATATCAATTATCTACATAAATCTGATACAATGATACTCATTTATCACAATTTGACGATATACTACTTTGTCCCTATAATATAAGAAGATAGCCAGACGAGTGGAAACGTCGGGCGCATCTCGAAAATCAAAATACTTAGGAAATGGCCTTTCTGTTTACTTAGCTACCATGCGGTAACGGAGGGCTATTTGCTTTTTGTAAGGCAAATAAGGGCTACCAGTGCTCCAGAGGCAATACCATAAAGACCGCACCAAAAGGTACGGTCTTTTTCTTATTTCTCCAGTCTTTTATTCCTAACTTGTCTTAGTTGCTTCGCATTTCCAAAGTCTAAATATTCCATTATATTGCGTAGTTCAATATGACTATACTTATTTTTACCATCTTCATAGGTAAGGAACATATAATATTCATACTTATCATCTTTTATTAGATGGTAAATACGAGATTTCTTACCTGGATTATATTGATCTAGAAGATAAGAAGGAACACCATTATTCCATACTAAAGCTACTTGAAGAGGTATATCTTTCAATAATGTTGGATTTTTTTTATAGAAAAAATGATCAAAAACAGTCTGGCTATACAAACGTATAGGCTCTTCTTTACTAACTAAAGAACTTCGTGCAACGACGAGTTTCATACCGTCTCCAACATATACGCGACCTTGAAAATCATCGCTTTTATCCACAATATCTAAAGTCATTCCCTTAGGTAGTCGATAAGTCAGATTGTCCCATGTAATAGCATCACTAGTATTATCTAAATTCTCTAATGATTGAATAGAAGGAATTACAAAATTAGCCATTGTAGATTCTAACTTTTTTGTAACG
>OGKA01002737.1_pt1 | contig 10317 bp, 7 predicted proteins | sample 1572211 | NCBI WGS metagenome assembly OGKA01 (sample SAMEA2582125, study PRJEB24529) | metagenome | biome: Human gut stool | place: China | collected 2011
AGACCTTTTTGCGGCCTTCCACGATCTTGCTTTTCAGGGCATCGCCCAGTTCCCGCTTGGCATCCCGGACAGTTCGGCCGGGGATGCCCCTTTCCAGCGCCGCCTTGTCGATGTCCTCGCTGAACACCTGCTTTCCTCCGGCAAGCAGGGTGCAAATCAGGTCTTTAGCCTGCTGCGTTTTGGTTTCCCGCTGCGGCTCGATGCCGGACAGCATTTCGTCTGCGGTAATGTCGTACTCGCCGACCCAGCGGAAGCCACCCTCGTCCCCAAGAGAGAACGCCAGCGACACGCCCGGCGGGGCAAGGGAGCTTTTCTCGTGGGTGAGGATGCGCATGGTCGGGTCGTGCTTAAGTTTGCCGATGAACAGGACGCTGCGCACGGCGGCGGCGATGTCGATGGAGCCGAGACCCCTCTGCAGGCTCTGCATTCCGGCGGCTTTGTTCAGGTGTCCAATCAGCAAAATAGCGCAGCCTGTTCGCTGCGCTACCTGTCCCAGCCGCATGAAGATGGGGCGCACTTCGTTTGCCCGGTTCATGTCCACATCGGCACCGAGATACGCCTGGATCGGGTCGATGATGACCAGTCGGGCGTTGTTCTCGATAATGGCTTTTTCAATTCGTTCATCCGAAAGAGTAAGCTGCACCTCACTGTCGTCAATGACCAGCACCCGGTCAAGGTCTGCACCCGCTTCGATCAGGCGGGGCTTGACCGTATCGCCCAGACCGTCCTCTGCTGTCTGGTAGATCACGTTGAAGGGTTCCATACGCTCCATGTTGGGCAGCAACTTTCCATTGGTGCAGGCAGCGGCAAGGTGCATGGCAAAATAAGTCTTGCCCTCGCCCGGATTGCCTTGCAGAACACTGAGCTTTCCAAAGGGCAGATACGGCTTCCAAAGCCATTCCACCGGGGTCAGCTCCACGTCGCTCATGCGGATAATCTTCACCATTTTCGGTTTTGACGGCTCTTTCAGCACGACGCTCTTGAAATAATTGCGATTCGGGATTTCTGCTCGGTGCACCAGAACATCGTTCCAGTCTTTCATGCAGGGCTGGATGCGGGTCACGCTCACGGTGTCCGGCAGCAGAGCAGCCAGACAGAGGAACACCCGCTCCACGTCTGGGCGTTCAGAAAGAAACTGCTGTAGCGCCTTGCCCGACACCCCGCCTAGCGACAGATAATTGTGCTGCTGCCAGTTTTTCGGGAACAGCTCAATGAAGGACAGCAGGTCGATGGGCGCTTCAAAGACCAGCAACTGCTTGTCGGTGCCACGATGGGCAAAGCCAAACGCCTTTTCTGCGCAGGCTGCATCCTGCCGAAACTTCTCCCGAATCCCACGGCTGCTTGCGTAGCGAGGATGCCCGTCCGAATCCCGTCCCACAAAGACCACGTTGTGGTGGGCGGCGTCCTCGTAAATATCTCCGGCAGCGATGAAGAAGTTCACCAGTGACGGGCTGAGTTTTCGTTCCTGCGTCAGATAGTTCAAGATGTTGGCGTTGGTGACGTTCCGCAGCGGTAAGCGAAACGCCAGAGAGGGGGCGGGGTCAACCTCCGGCTGAGCTTCGCTCAGCTCTCCGGTCAGCATCTGCACCGCTTCGGGGAAAGACTTGCCGTAAAATTCCATTACGAAATCCACCGGGAAACCGCCCTTGCTCTGGCTGTGCCGGAACCATTTGTTTCCACAGACAGTCAGGCTGTCGTGGGCTTTCCAGCGGTATTTTTTTCCGCTGCGCACCAGCGTTTCGCCCTGTGCCCGGAGAAATTTTTCCAGATCCACCGCATTGGCTTTGTCGATTTGGGCTTGGGTGTAGGTCATGTTACTCCCTCCTTAAAGTCGTTTTTATTCCAGCAGCTTAGCCGGTAGATATTACTCGCTCAAGCTACCCAACACAAAATAGGGACCGCCGCACGTTTCTGTACAGCAGTCCCTATTTTATTACAGCACCAGCAGCTGTTCAGCCAGCTGTTGACGCCAGATGCGAATCCGCCGGGGGCAGGTGTGCAACAAGCGAGCCGCCTGCCTTGTGGTGCAACCGCCTCCCCGCAGCAGCCGTAGCAGTTCCATGCATTTCGGTGAGATTCGTCCATCTGTCAGCCGGAAACAGGCCTTGCGATCGGCCAGACAGACCATGGAGAGGTCATCGTCACTATATATACTCTCACACCCAAGCATCCGTTCCAGATATATTTCAACAGCCTCTGGCACCATGGTTGCCAGATCGGCCAGCCGCATCTCCAGCCCCGACACTGGGACGTCATCGTTTTCGCACAGTTGCAGGCCATCCGAGCTAAGGCAGATCGCCAGCAGGTCCTCTGCCACGAGGTCATGCCAGCCCATCCGCAGATGCCGCGCTGCGTCCCGGCTGGTGGTGAACCAGGTCTCGTTGCAGAAGTGGCCATTCTCTGCGGCGCTCAGGCTCAGCACACGGCCTCCTCCAGTCAGCCCCAGAATGACTCCGTCCCCCAGGTGGACCGTGAGCATCGTCCGGGTCGTCTCGTCCAGCGCCACGGCCACCAGCGTGCTGGACAGCTGCCAGACCGAGCAGCCCAGCGTCCGGGCCGTCCGGTTCAGGCTGCGCTTCACGCAGCGCATCAGAGTCTGTCGTGCCGCAGAAAGACTGGCGCTCTCCAGCCGGGAATACCTCTGCACCAGTAGTCCGGACACCGCCTCGCAGACCGCCTGAGCGCCCTCCAGCGCATAGGGTACGCTGCCCGCGCCATCGCACAGAGTTGCCGCACTGATGGTATGGCCGGTGCCTGCGTCCTGCCCCTGCCGCAGACAGACCACATCCTGACAGGGTATGCCGAGATCCTCGTGGCGGGTGCCGCGCCGCACCGCGGCCGCTACATGGAAGTTTTGTGACTGAATCCGCATTCCGCCGTCACATCCCTTCCCATCCGCTCAGCCCCTGCAGCCGCGCCGTACAGGCCGGGCAGTGGGTCGGGGCTGGTTTATGCTCAATACAGCGGTTATAGAAGGAATAGTAGATGGGTCTGCCGCACTCGCAGACCCCCTCCACCGTCATCTTCAGGCACTCGTTGCAATACCAGGTGCCTTCCTCGTCCTGCTTGCAGTAATCCTGGTCTACTTTTTTGCCGCAGATGGCGCAGGTCACCGCAGTTTTGCCGTACTCGATCTTGTGCCGGGTGGGCAGAATACGGAAGCTCTCCGGGTCGGCGACGTGACCGATGTCGAACTGCCGTTTCCACCAGCAACACTGGCGCAGCCACTCGGCCGTGCTGGGGCGTTTTTCCGGCGCATTGCGGCTGCCGCCGGAATCCAGCGTTTCGTAGAACAGCTCCTTAAGGCGGTAGGGAATATGACTCCAGCAGTAAATGTACGGAATCGGCGGCTCGATGCCGTTATGATCCTTGAACGGATACTGGAATCGCCCCTCCAGGATGTTTCGGGTCAAATCGCTGCCGTCATCGTAGGGACTGCGCCCCGGCGTCACCAGCAGCTGGAACAGCAGCACAGCCACGCTAAAGTTTTCACCCTCCACGGTACGTAGATCGGGCTGGCCTGAACAAAGCAATTCTGGTGCCAGAAAGCCCTCGGTGGTCACCGAAGTGGAGTAGCGCCCCACGCTCCAACTGTCCACATCGACAAAGCGAATTTCCTCCGGGCTATTTCCCACAAGGATGTTGTTGCCACTCAGGTCGCCCACCAGCATCCCCATCTCATGGACATTGCAGATCACGTCCAGAATATTTTTGGCCAGCTGGATCAGGTGCCGTTTGTCCCAGTCCGGATGATCCTGCGCCAGCTGATCGGGGATGAACACGCTCTCGGAAAGAGGAAATCCCTCGGCACGGGGCATCAAATAGCCGCAGAAGCCCGCCCCCGGTGTCGTCTCTGCGCTGTCGCCGTACAGGACAAGGCCAGGTGCGCAGATGCGTTCATCCTCGATGTGCATTGCGACCATGCTGATGAGCTTACGCATCCGGCCATAAGTATTGCAACCAGAGTGGAAGATCTTTGCCGCCAGTTCAGGCTGACCCTCCACTTCGTAGATGTCTGCCTCACCGCCGCCGCCGATGCGACTGCCCAGACGGAGAGATGCCGTGCGCCCGGCATCCCACACCGCATCTCCCTCGGTCGGCACATGATCCAGCGGCAGCTGTGTGCCGAAGTCCGGCTCAGCCTCTCTGGGGCATGCAAGGCTGCCCGGCCGGCAGAGATTTCCCGATTCATCCAGCGTTTTGACAATGACGATGCCGCCCTTCTGGGAGCGTTGCGCGTTGATGGCGAGATACTGCGGGATGGCCTTTTCGTCCGCTGAGATCACCATAATCTTCTGGTTTCGGCCGTCCGGTGCATGGCGGTTCTCTGTGCTGTAGGCCACGATAGCGTCCATCTCCGGCGTACCCGCCGGGGCATCGTCCAGTACGGCTTCCACCAGACCCTCGCTCCAGCTCTGCAGGAGCAGTTGCACGTTCTTTCGTGTGGTCTCGTCCAGTCCGTTCTCCTGCTCTTCCCGGACAAGCTGGTCCCATGACGACCCCAATATGGTCAGCTTCTGGTTCCTCTCGCACAGCTGATCCTTGATATTGCGGCAGAACACCGCGAAGCCGGGTCGTTTCACGGTCGATGCATCGATTAGGATGATATCCATCCGGACGGTTCGATCCCGCAGGCGTTTGATATCAAAAAGCGTCTGTGCGCTAACCGGGCCGAGATTGTTTTCATCATTTCTCATCATCATTCTTCGCCCCCTTACAAATTCGTCCAGGCGTCCGCGCCCGGCCGACTGTCGGCATCATTCAATTTCGGCTTTATCCGGACGACCCGGCGGCTGGGCGTTGGGATGTTGGAAAAATAGCCGTAGCGGTTAATCTGCACCGTGCGGATGGTGCCGCTGTCCGGCACTTGCTGAGCCAGCAGATCATCGCTGAGCTTGTAGTCATTGGTGACGACCAGAATAGCATCGACCCTGTGGCGCAGCAGCGCGACCTGATTGATCAGCTTCGGGTCTGCGAACACTCGGTCGCCCCGTTTGCCGAGGATTCTGACCTGCCCAGCCATCTCCCACTTGACCAGCTGATGCAGAACTGCCTCTGCACGCTGGCGAACCGCCTCCTGCTTGCCGGGGTTATCGACGATCTTTTTCAACTCCTTGACAGTGCTGACACACACATAGGCCGGTCTGCCCTGCTTCTGCAGGATGGGCAGCAGATGCTCCATTGTCGAAAAAAACTGTGGATGTACTGTAGCGCAGGTATCGAAGAGGATCATCTCCGACTGCTCTGCGATGAACTTCATCTTTTCCTTCGACTGCCGCGCAGCGGCCTCCGGACTCCTGTTCAGGCAGGTCTGGCTCTGTGGGGCAAAGAGCTCCATAATATTCTCATAATCCCTTAAAGACTTCATCATAATTTACTCCTGTTTTTTCCGTTTTCGATAATTTATTCTATGCCGGGATCATTCCCCGGTAAAATGTCTTGCCGCATGGCTCAACAGATATTCCACATCGCGACTGGCGGAGATGACCGAGCTGGACACCTCATGCATTGCCTTGACGATCTCATGGTCACCCACCTGCAGAGGTTCTGCTCCGCCGGCCAGTGCGGTCAGGCAGGGGAGATCGGCGTCTGAGCCGACAGCGATGGCATATACCTTGAGCTGACCGGACCGGATGCGCCGAGTCGTCTCGGCGATGGCCCGCATCAGAACCGCCGGTTCCTCGCCCCAGGAGTTGCCGTCGCTCATGATCCACAGGATCGGACAGTAGTGAGGGATCTGGTTCCGGCTGTAGTACTCCTGCTGCTCGTCAATGAGCTCCAGCGCCTTTAAGACCGCCTCGCCGATATGGGTACCGCCTTCGGCGGTCAGAGGCTCTCTCTGCTGCGGGTACTCGCTCACCGGGGTAAAGGGGGTCTGCACCTGTACGACATCGCTGAACGTGATCTCCGCTAGGTCGCAGCCGTTCCGGGTCATGCGGTCATTTTGCAGATCCCGGAGCATCTCCGTGCTGCCTCGATCTATCTGACCGATTTTGCCCTCAGCAAGCGTAGAACCGCTGGTATCCTCGATGATCACGGCGGACGTCCGTTTGCTGCTTTGCCCGCCGCGTCGGATGCGCTCATTGTCCTGCTGGACCTTCTGTGCCGCACGCTGTGTGAGATACTGCATCATGTCTTTCATGGTAAATCTCTCCTTATTCAGTTTTCAAAGTATGATTTCGTGTAAATGTTACTGACTGCTTCAGGATTGATTCCTGCACCCCTGCCCACGCCGGATGACCCTCAGCACTCATAGAACTGCTGGTATCCTTGGCGATCACGACGGACATCCGCTTGCTGCTTTGCCCGCTGCGCCGGATGCGCTCGTTGTCCTGCTGGACCTTCTGTGCCGCACGCTGTGTGAGATACTGCATCATGTCTTTCATGGTAAATCTCTCCTTATTCAGTTTTCAAAGTATGATTTCGTGTAAATGTTACTGACTACTTCAGGATCGATCCCTGCACCCATGCCCACGCCGGATGGCCATCCGGCTTACTCGTGTGTCCCTGGGTGTGACTAAAGTATAGCAGATTCCCGACTCCTTGGGTATTCCTCACAATCGTTTTTAATTTTCTCTACACCAATTTCAAAATACATTCTACCATCATCGATTTTCTCTTGACATTCTCCCATATTTTAACTACACTTGTGGCATACAAATGAAAGGAGCTGGTTTTATGTCACTTGAAAGGGATAATCTTGAGCATTTTCTGAAGAAGCGCGGCGACTCCCTGTATCTCCGCCTGTCTCCCTATACCTGGCGGATTCTTGACAATGACCGTCAATGTTTTTACGAGCTTGGTGAAAGCATTTCATACAGCACCTTCGTTGGGAGAGTTCTCACACATTTTTACAACTATAAAACTGATCTCTATACGGTAGAAAGCTCGGTCTATCATGCCTGCAAATACCGACTTCCGAATTCCACTCCAGAAGATACCAATTGGATCGCTCTTGAAAAAGAACTGATTAAGAAAGTCAAGGCACGGACGCAGTTTCTGCACAAAAAACGTCCGAATAATACGGCAAATTCCGACGACCCTCTTAACGATCTCCCGGATATCCATTACACCGCCGTGATGTTCGAATTTATCGGGGAACCTGTCTGGAGCAAATACAACAAAGTGCGTGATCCCCGCGACCCAGCCAAATGGGAATTCATGAAAAATGAGCTTTCTGTTGTAGATAAAACTAGCAAGTCTCAAAGCAAGTACTTATACAACGACTTTCGTGATTATTTGTGTGCCTTACTGGAGGAATATGCCGGACTCCCTTACAGTTTAAGAGAACGCATCTTTTTCAGAGATATTTGTGAAAGAATTGAATCTAATCAAAAAAAATATAAGGGAGCCTGTGAAATCCACTTTACGACACAAGATGGTCATTCTTATAAACTGAAGCCTTACTCCACCCCCATTTTACCTGACACTCTTTTGCCCTATAATTATCTGGTCGGCTTCAGCAGCCCTGTTGATTCACCGGAATCTGCCTTAGCTGTCAATTCGTTCCGGTTATCCATGATTCGCTCCATCGATGACATTGTCAAGCTTGATCTGAAACAGACGACTGCTACAGAAGCGGAGTCAAATGCGCAGATCGATCGCGCCCTCCGACTCTATGGCGTAGCCTATCTTTCTGCCATCTATCACCCCGACAGCGCATGGGTCACTGCCGAAGTAGAGTTTTCTCCCCAAGGCGTTTCTGATCTTCGCCGTCGTCTTGCCAATCGCCCCCAGTGTGAGCGCAAGCCGGATTGTACCCCCGGCTCTGCCTCCACGTCTAGCTCTGCCCCGAATAAGACGGAGGTCTGGCTACTGACCGGTTACGAATGGAAGCTGGAGCTTTACCTCATGCCATTCGGTGCAGATGCCCGCATTCTGCGCGCCTGGCGGGTACAGAACGATTTTGACACCTACAAGCTTCACAACCAGTCTTATAGTCCGTACGACACCCCGGTCAATTTGAAGAATAAGCTGGCAGCCCGGCATTATCAGGCTTTTCTAGCCTATTACCCGGAAGCTTCTCAGGAAGTCCGTTTTCCTCCTGAACTGTCTACCTACCTCGCTCCCCTCCCGCAGGACGGCTACCCTGTTGATGCGCAAAAGAGACGTTACGATGAATTCATAGACGCAATATTATCACTCCCGAAAGTCCCGCAAAGAGAGAGCTATCCTTCTAAAGAAGCTTACATCAAAGCTAGATTGGACTTCTGGAAAATTTTCTTTACAAAGATGTTTCCGTTCTCAGAGACTTTCGAGAAATTTATAACACCTCAGCCCCAAAATGGTCTCCCCGCAATCCCTGATAATCTGATCTTGAAGCTTGCACTCTCACCTGACGACGATAGCGACGAGGATGACAACGAGGAATAACAGTCCTTTTTCTGATTTTCCTACACTAAAAGCACCCCCCGCACTGACCGTCATCCTGACAAACGTGGCGTCAAAGAGTCAACTCTACGCTGACAACTACCATCCGGATGACCGTTGTGCTGGTCATCAGCTGGTGCATTGTGTTATTCATGAGCAATCACGTCGGCATCCATGACATGTCGCACCGCAACTGGCTGTGCCGGAACCATTTGTTTCCGCAGACGGTCAGGCTGTCGTGGGCTTTCCAGCGGCACTCTTTTCCGCTGCGCACCAGCGTTTCGCCCTGCGCCCGGAGAAATTTTTCCAGATCCACCGCATTGGCTTTGTCGATCTGGGCTTGGGTGTAGGTCATGCTACTTCCTCCTTAAAGCTCCTGTGTGTGATTTTTCGCTTCCGTTTTCATTACAGACTGTGCTGCCTTGGCTTCTTCCAGCTTTTTCAGCACCGATTCCTTTTCCGAGGTCTTGCCGCCCGGTACGGAAAACTGCTGCTTATTCAGCACCATGTCGATACACTTGCGGATATTTTTCAGGGCAGAGACGTCTGGCTGCAAGGTTTCCAGTTGGGTGCGCAGTTCTGCGCTGCCGGATTGCAGCGCAGAAAATTCGGCATCCAATGCCGAAAAATCCACTGCTGTGCTGCCGTTCAACTTCATCAGGATGAGGACAGCTTTGTTGAACGTGTCCAGTTCCTCCTTGTGCTGGGCGGCATAAGCGTCCTTGGTCAGCTTGAAGTTCTTCTTGATAAAGGGATCATGGATGGGCTTCAGCTTGGCATGGGCGGCGGCAGCATCCTTGATCTGGGCGATTGCCCGCATACGGTTTTCGTTCTGCTTCAACTGCTTGCGGAGAGGGGCGGCGATCTGATTCAGGTTAGAAATTGCAGTGTCCAAATCCTCGATGGTGTTCAGAGAATGGGCTTTCAGATAGTCCACAGCCCGTTTGACTTCCTCAAAGTCCCGGACAGTGCATTTCAGTTTTGCCTTGCCAGACCAATCGCTACGCTGCTCGTTGCGGAGATTGAAGTAGTCCACCAGCAGGTCGGACAGCGTGGGCTCCTTCGCCTTTTCCAGTGCGTCCAGAAGAAGCTGCTTCTTTTCAGTCAGGTCTGCGATCCAGCGTTGCAGCCCACGAATTGCGCTGCGGATGGACTGCATCAGGCTGTTAGCGGCTCGAATATCCCGGTTCAGGTTGCCGAGAACGGTTTCCACTCCACGCTTTTCCATCTGGTGTGCAGCGGGGCCGAGATGGACGGTCGGTATCTGCTGGATGCCCTGCCGCTCAAAGGAGCGCAGGTCAACACGTTCTGGTCTGCCAGCAGCTTCCAGATAGCGGTTGGTGATGGTCTCCCAGCTATGTCGCCAGACCTCGGCGTACTTCTGATCGTTCCAGTCCACGGTGTTTTCCTTGTGGCACTTCCAATTCCCGGATGGGAGCCGGATGCGCTCACCGTTTTCGTCGAGGTCGTAGACCTTTCGGGCTTTTGGAAGCCACCTGCCGTGTTCGTCCATTGCCCGGAGCGTCAGCAGAATGTGGGCGTGTGGGTTGCCATCTCCCTTGTCGTGGATAGCAAAATCGGCAATCATTCCTTTGGAAACAAACTGCTCCTGACAAAACTCTTTTATCATGGACAAATACTGCTCTTTCGGCACCTCCACCGGGAACGCCAGCACGATGCGCCGGGCAAGCTGGGAGTTCCACTGGTTCTCCACGGTTTCCACGGCGTTCCAGAGCGTTGCTCGGTCTGCAAATCCGGGCGGCGCATGAGATGGCAGCATGATCTCGGCGTGAACAAGTTCTTTCTTCTTGTTGTAGAATTTTGTTTTCTGGTCGTACTCGCTGAACAGCCGTTCGCCGCTCTGATAAGCGGCCCCGGCAACAGCGGACTGACCTTGGCTGCGCTTGACGATGGTAATTTTGAAATGCGGACACGGAATAGGCATCA
>OGKA01002750.1_pt1 | contig 10260 bp, 7 predicted proteins | sample 1572211 | NCBI WGS metagenome assembly OGKA01 (sample SAMEA2582125, study PRJEB24529) | metagenome | biome: Human gut stool | place: China | collected 2011
GGTAGATGACCGCCTTGCCGTCCTCGAGGTAGAGGATGGGGCAGGCCAGACTGTTCATCAGGTGGCGGTCATGGGTGACGAGGAGCAGCGTGCCAGTGTAGGCCATCAGCGCCTCGGTCAGGTTCTCGCGGGTGTAGATGTCCAGATGGTTGGTAGGCTCGTCCAGGAACAGCAGGTTCGGGCGTTCCAGCACGATCTCTGCAAAGCGCAGTCGGGCCAGCTCGCCGCCGGACAGGGCCTCGCAGGGCTTGAAGACCGTCTCGCCCCGGAAGCCCAGCTTTGCCAGATGGCTTCGGACTTCCAGCTCGGTCATCCGGGGGTACTTGTTCCAGATGACGTCGATGACGCGGCCCGCGCCGATGCGGTTCTGCTGCTGGGCGAAGATGCTGGGCCGTGCGCCGGTGCCAAGGCGCACCATGCCGCCGGAGGGGCGGCGCTTGCCGTCCAGCACCTGCATCAGGGTGGATTTGCCTGCGCCGTTGGGGCCGGCGATGATGAGCCGCTGGCCGCGGCAGACCGTATAGGTGAAGGGCTCCAGCAGGGTGCGGTCGCCGATCTTAATGGTCAGGTTCTTGAGCAGCACCAGCTCATTCCACGGCTCCACGTCGTATTCGAAGCGGAACTTGAGCTGGTTGGTCTCGTCCTGAGGGGCCTCGGTGATCTCCAGCTTTTCCAGCTGCCTGCGGCGGCTCTGGGCCATCTTGGTGGTGGAGGCGCGGACGAGGTTGCGGTCGATGTAGTCCTGTAATTTTTCGGCCAGCGCCACGTCGGCGTCGTGCTGCTTCTGGCGCAGGGCGTCGGCGGCTTCCTTCTGAGGCAGATAGGCCGAGAAGTTGCCCTTATAGGTGGTCATGGTCTGGAACGAGACTTCCCAGATCCTGGTACAGACGTTGTCGAGGAAATAGCGGTCGTGGCTGACCACCAGAACGGCACCGGAGTAGCCCTTGAGGTAGTTTTCCAGCCACTCCATGGTGGCGAAGTCCAGATGGTTCGTAGGCTCGTCCAGAATGAGGACGTCCGGCTTCTCGAGGAGGAGCTTGGCCAGACGGAGACGGGTCAGCTCACCGCCGGAGAGGACGCCCACGTTCTTGCTCCAGGTATCCTGCGCAAAGCCCATGCCGGACAGCACCTTCTTGATGTTGACGTCCATGTTGTAGCCGTCGGCGGCGTCGATGATGTTCTGCAGTTCGTCGTGCTTTTCGAGAAGGGCGGCGTCGTCGGGAGAGGCCGCCATCTTCTTTTCCAAGATCTGCATCTGGGCCATGGCGTCCAGCACAGGGGCGAAGGAAGAGCGCATCTCCCCGTAAATATCCAGCGTGACATCGAGCTTTGCGTTCTGCTCCAGATAGCCCAGCGTCACGCCGTGGGTCACGCTGAACTCGCCGTCATAGTCGGTGTAGACGCCGGTCAGAATTTTGAGCAGGGTCGTCTTGCCTGCGCCGTTCTGGCCCACGATGCCGATGCGGTCTTCTTTTTCCACGCTGGCGCTCACGTCGTGCAGGACGACTTTCTCGCCAAAGCTCTTTCCGAGTTTTTCCAAATGAATCAGCATATCGTTCTTCCGTGTTCTTTTCCAGTAGGGTGGATAGGGACATTCCCGCCGTTACAGCTGATGACGGCGGTGCTTGAGGCCGAGGTTCGCCAGCTCTTCCGGCTCCATCACCAGCGGGTAGAGCTCTTCCAGCGAGGCGATCTCGTAGGTGGGGCTCACCTTGCCCGGGTTCTCGGCGTGGCCGGGGTTGAACCAGCAGGTGTCGAGGCCCGCGTTCACGCCGCCCTGAATGTCGCTGGTGAGGCCGTCGCCCACCACCAGGACGTGCTCCCGGTTCTCCACGCCCAGAGCGCGGAGGGCGGAGTCGAAGATGCGGCGGCTGGGCTTCTCGCTGTCCAGCTTCTCGGAGATGAAGACGTCCTCAAGGTAGGCCCCGATGCCGGATTCTGCCACCCGGCGGCTCTGCACCTTCTCGAAGCCGTTGGTCACGATGGCCAGCGTCGCCACCTCGGAAAGCTCCCCGAGGACGTCCAGCACATTGGGGGTCATCAGGTCGGGGTGGGAGGACAGGTGGTCGAGGTAGCAGCGGTTCATCTCCACGCCGTCACCGGCTGCGTTGATGGCCTTGAGGAAGCGGGTGAAGCGCTCCCCCATCAGCTTGTCGCGGCGTATCTGGCCCTTTTCCAGCTGACGCCAGAGCTCCGAGTTGATGTCCCGGTAGGTCTGCACCGTCCCGGCGTCCGGCTCGATGCCGTATTCCACCAGCGTCTCAGCCAGCGCCTTGTTCTCGGCGGCATCAAAGTCCAGAAGCGTATTGTCTGCATCGAAGAGGATGCAATAATATTTTGCCATGTTTCTTTCCCTTCTCTATCATTTTTCGAGCCGCCTGCCGCCTTGAGCGGGCGCGGCTGCGGTGCGGTTTGAGAACAGCGAGAAGCCAGCCCCGCCCGGCAGAGCTGGCTTCTCGTATTTTTTATCATTCCAACGTCATTTCATAGGCTTCATCGTCGGACTGGTCCGGCAGGTTCCCGCTGCACTTACAGCGCGACGTGCAGGCGCACTCTTTTGCGATGCACTTTGCCATCTGCTCCTCCGTCACGCCGTTCTCGAAGTTTTCCCAATCCATGTCGTAGTAGTCCACGCTGCCGTCGGTCACATCTTCTGCGCCGGGCAGGCCGAGGACTCGCATTTCTTCACGGAACATCCGCTCGCCTCCTCTCGGCTCAGCCTATGCGGCTGCGCCGAGGAAGGTGCGGGGCGTCATTCTGCCTTGCTTTCGGCTTCCTTGCTGGCGGAGGCTTCCGACTTGCTTTCGGATTTGGATTCTGCTTCGCTCTCGGCCTTGGACTCTGCCTTGGACTCAGCTTTGCTCTCAGTCTTGGATTCTGCCTTAGACTCGGCCTTGCTTTCGGACTCCGACTCTGCCTTGGAGCTGCCAGACGACGTACTGGACGATGCCGACGACGTGCTGGACGATGCCGACGACGAACTGCTGGTGCTGTGGGAAGAGCTGCCCGAACTTGCAGAGGAAGACGAAGAGGATGTACTGCCGGAAGAACCGGCATGGGACGAGGACGAACTGCTGGTGGAGCCGGACTCGCTGGTCACACCGCTGCCGATGGTGATGGTCAGGGTGTTGCTGCTCACCTTGCAGTCGTTGTAGGTGACGACGGCGTGGATCTTATAAGAAGCGTTGGCCATGGAGCTGTCCACCACCACAGTGATGCTGGACTTGCCGGCGGCCTGCGTGACCTCCTGACCGTTGGCGTACCAGCGCAGGTTCTCGGTCTTGGCGTACTTGCCGCTCAAGGCAGCCTTGAAGGTGTAGGAGCTGCCCACAGCGCCCTTGCCCTCGCTGGTGATGTGGACGGAGGCCGTGCCGAAGACTGCCGTGACGTCCAGATTCTGCTTGAAGTCGGTGTCGGTGCGGGTCTTGCTGGTGAGGCCGTCGCTCCACTTGACGAAGACATGGCCCTCCGCCGGGACAGCGGTCACGGTGATGGATTTGTCGGGGTCGGTGACGGTGTAGGTCACAGAGCTGTTGCCGGTGTCATTGCCGACGCTCAGAGTGCCGCCGCCGTTCTTGTCCACACGGTAGTGGGCCTCGAACTTTTTGTTCTCGCTGGTGCTCTCGCTCGAAGAGCTCTCCGAGCTGCTGGCGCTCTCGGCCTGACTCTCGCTGGAGCTGACAGCCTCCGAGCTGGGAGCGGCCACGGCGGAGCTGGGGTTGGAGACATACTCCATGGTGCGGGTGGGGATGTTGTTGGTGTCGGGGCGGCGGTCCTCGGTCTGCAGGGCGTGGGTGCGGAGATAGTTCAGCACTGCCTTGAGGCCGGCGCTCTTGAGGTGGATGTCGCCGCTGGTGTAGTAGTCCGCGATGCCGTAGCCGTCGCTGCCCTTGAGGGCCTCGGCGGAGTTGAGGAAGCGGACGCCCAGCTGCTCGCACAGATCCAGAAGGGCCATGTTGAAGTCGTCGATCTTGGCCTGGTCCATGTGGGGGTAGTTGGAGTGGTCAGCCGGGACCGGCGGCACCGTGTTGACGATGATGTCGGTGTAGGGGTAGCTCTGCTGGATGGCCTGGATGAGGGCCGTGTAGTGGGCGATGAAGTCCGGGACTTCCATCCCGGTGTCGTTGGTGCCGAAGGTCATGACCACACGGCGGGGCTTCATCATGGCCACCGCCTGAGGGATGGTGTAATGGTTGGAATCCTTCTTAAAGGTAACGATGCCCTCGTTGAGCGCGACCTGGGTGCCGATGCCCTCTTTGGCGCAGAACTGCTGCAGGGAGATGAGGCCGTTGTTATAGAGGCGGACGGTGTTGGAATCGCCCAGAAAAAGGGTGTCGTTCAGATAGTCCGTGCCGGCGTCGGCGGTCTCCGTCAGCAGAGCGGTGGAGGCGTTGTCGATCTGGTAGTGGCCCGACAGGTCTTCGCCGGGGGCAGCGGGTCCCTCTGCAGGCTCCGAGACGGAGGGGGCAGGCTCCTCGCCGCCCTTTTTGAGAAGGGTGGTGGTGATGCCGAAGGTCAGCAGCACCGCCAGCACGCAGAGGATGCAGACCAGAACGGCCCGATGCTGCATGGGAGTCATGGTTTCATTTTGTTGTTGTTTTTTTCGACTCATAGATTCAGTCCCTCTCGTTTCAGGAATGGGAAAGCTCGTCCACCGGGCGGAGAGCCCAGTCCGTCAGCTCTTTGCAGTCAGCGGCCATGAAGACCGGCGCAAAGGGGGCGACCTCTTCCCTGCCGCCGTAGCCGTAGAGCACAGCGGCGGCGTCCATGCCGCAGTTCACAGCGCCCTGCATATCGTCCCGGCGGTCGCCCACCATCAGCACCCGCTTGCCCTGCATGACGGGCTGGGCGAGGACGTGGCGGATGACGTCGGTCTTGTTGTCGCGGCTCTCATCCATGGACGCACCGCCCACGAAGGAGAAGTAAGGCGCAAGGCCCTGCTCTTCGAGGATGGGTCTCACAACATCGGTGGGCTTGCAGGTGGCCGTGCAGAGGGTCAGGCCCGCAGCCTTGAGACGGCCCAGCATCTCCACCACGCCGGGGTAGACACCGCCCTCGTGGCAGCCCTTGGCGGCGTAGCTCACGCGGTAGCGCTTCGTGGCCTCCTCGATTTTTGCAGGGTCGGAGAAATGCTCGCCGAAGCTCTTGCGGAGGGGCGGGCCGATGTAGCGGCCAAGGTCGCTCCGGGCGACGTCAACGCCCATGGAGCTGAAAACTTCTTCCAGTGTATTGAGAATGCCGGGGGCGGAATCGATGAGCGTACCGTCCACGTCAAACAGGATCGCATCGTAGTGCAGCAAGGTCAGGTTCCCCTTTCTCTTTGGATAAACATTATATAGTATAGCACAGATTTCGATATTCAGCAATTCCAACAAAACACTTTTCCGACTTTTATACATATTTTTAGGCAGCCCCGCCCCGGAAAGCAAAAACCGCCCACCCATTGCGGGCGGGCAGTCGCATTTTGACATCAGCTCTCGGTGGTGGTGCTGTTCCCCGTCGAGGGGTAGTAGAGGTTGTTGGCGATGAATTCCAGCTTCTCTTTCAGAACCAGCTCAAGGTTCGCCACGGCGTGGACCATGTTGGTGGCGGAGTCGTTGACTTCCAGCAGCTTGCACAGGTCCAGCTCCTCCATGCTGAGGGCGGCTTTCATCTTCTGGGTCTCGGCGCAGAGGATGTGGCTCAGGGCCGACTCCTGCAAAGCGATGCTCTCCATCAGGTCGATGACGGCCTGGTCGAAGGAAACTCTCGGCAGCGCGGGGCAGCCGCAGGAAACGCAGGGGGTGCAGTTGGTGGTATCAGCCATAAGAAGGACCTTCCTTTCTATAATAGGAATAGGGCGCAGTCCATCCTATGTGCCTCGCCGCCCGGATGTCACTCCGGCTTTGCGCTCTTCTGTACCTTCTCGATGGTGTCGCGGTAGCCGCCGGAGCCGTACTGGATGCAGCGGTTGATGCGGCTGATGGTGGCGGTGCTGATCTCCACCGCCTTTACGATCTGGTCGTAGGTGCTGCCGCTGAGCAGGAGTTTGGCCGCTTCCAGACGCTGGGCCATATCGGAGATCTCCTTGACCGTGCAGAGGTCTTCGAAGAAGTTGTAGCACTCCTCCCTCGTCTCAAGACTCAGGATCGCGTCGAACAGTGCGTCGGTGGTGGGGTTTCTTCTGGGGTTCTTGTCCGCCATAGCTGCCTCCTTTAGGGCAAAGTGCCGCAGGGTGCGGCAGGGGGTCTTTCTATTACTCTGTTACTTTAGCACTTGAAAGTATAAAAGTCAAGTATTCGGTCTTTCTTTCCGGGAGTTTAGCAGATTTCACCTGTGGAGGCATTCAGTTTTATTCACCTCACATCTGAACAAAAATCGCCTAAATTTTCTTAGTTCCTCCCCCGCAAAAATGGCACAGTCTCCTAACTTGCCCAAACTATATTGACAAATTATGAAATCAGGACTAAAGTATACACAATCATTCGGCAAATGCAATGAACAGGACATGACTTTTCGCATTCCCTGCGCTCAGAGAGCCGCCACTCCGGTGCAAGACGGCAGCACAGTGCGATCAGCCCTCACCTGCGAGCAGCCTGTGCGAACCCGCTTGCGGCAGTAGTGCATGGTCGTTCAGCCTACGTTACAGGGCGGCGTATCGGCGGCAGGAACGCCTGTACGCGCAAGCGGCTGCTCCCGAAAGCAGCAAACGAAGTGGTACCGCGGAGAACGACCGGTGCAGATGCACCGTTTGGCCTTCGTCTTCGAGGAAGATGGGATACATCTTTGTGTCTCTATCTTTCATGAGGACGGAGGCTTTTTTCACCCCTCCGGGCCGTTTCGCCTGCCCTGCTTTTGGGCACAGCCGTCCTGCTTCGGCCATTGCCGGTGTGAAAGAAAGGAAAGAGGTATAAAGAAATGAATACGCTGGTCATCGTTTTGATCGCAGCCGTGTGTCTGTTCGGCGCTTATACGCTGTATGGCCGCTGGCTGGCCAACAAGTGGGGCATTGACCCCACCGCCAAGACCCCCGCAGTCGTCCACGAGGATGGCCGTGACTATGTCCCCACCAACGGCTGGACCGTGTTTGCACACCAGTTCAGCTCCATCGCCGGTGCAGGCCCTGTCACCGGTGCCATCCAGGCTGCTGCTTTCGGCTGGCTGCCTGTCCTGCTGTGGGTGCTGCTGGGCGGCATCTTCTTCGGCGCTGTCACCGACTTCGGCGCTCTGTACGCTTCCGTCAAGAACGACGGCAAGAGCATGGGCATGCTGATCGAGAAGTACATCGGCAAGACCGGCCGCAAGCTGTTCCTGCTGTTCTGCTGGCTGTTCTGCGGCATCGTCATTGCAGCGTTTGCTGACATGGTGGCCGGAACCTTCAATGCCTTCGGCGCCGACGGTGCTCTGGTGGAGGCTGCGCAGACCAACGGCGCTGCCGGTATGGTCTCCATCATGTTCATGGTCTTCGCTGTCGTCTTCGGCCTCATCCAGAAGAAGTTCAACTTCTCCGGCTGGAAAGAGAGCGTCATCAGCATCGTTTTCATCGTGCTGTCCTTCGTCATCGGTGCGAACCTGCCCATCATTCTGGGCAAGGCTGCATGGAGCTACATCACCTTCGTCTACATCTTCTTTGCCGCAGTTCTGCCCATGTGGCTGCTGAAGCAGCCCCGTGACCACATGACCACCTTCATGTTCGTGGCCATGATCGCCGGTGCCGTTGTGGGCCTGCTGGTCGCTCATCCCACCATGAATCTGCCCGTCTTCACCGGCTTCACCAACGAGAAGCTGGGTACCATGTTCCCCATCCTGTTCGTCACCGTGGCCTGCGGTGCTGTCTCCGGCTTCCACAGCCTCGTCTCTTCCGGCACTTCTTCCAAGACCGTCGAAAACGAGAAGGATATGCTGAAGGTCGGCTATGGTGCCATGATCCTCGAGAGCCTGCTGGCTGTTCTGGCTCTCTGCGTCGCCGGTGCTGCTGCCGCTGCTGACGGCACCCCCGCTGCTGGCACTCCCTTCCAGATCTTCAGCCGCGGCGTCGCCGGTTTCTTTGAGATGTTCGGTGTCCCCGCTTATGCCGCTACCGTCTTTATGACCATGTGCGTTTCCGCACTGGCCCTGACCAGCCTTGATGCCGTGGCCCGCATCGGCCGCATGAGCTTCCAGGAGCTGTTCAGCGTGGACGACATGGAGCACGCTGAGGGCTGGCGCAAGCTGCTCTGCAACGTCTACTTCTCCACCTTCATCACTCTGGTGTTCGGCTTCATCCTGACCAAGATCGGCTACGCCAACATCTGGCCCCTGTTCGGTTCTGCAAACCAGCTGCTGAGCGCTCTGGTCCTCGCTACCCTGTGCGTCTTCCTGAAGGTCACCGGCCGCAGCAACAAGATGCTCTTCCCCCCGCTGGTCATTATGCTCTGCGTCACCTTCACTGCTCTGGTGCAGCGTCTCATGGCTATGGTCAAGGCCATCAGCAATGCCGCTGCTGTCACCATCCCTGCCGGTGAGACCACCTGGGGCGCTGTGTTCATCGCCAACGGCCTGCAGCTCATCCTTGCTGTCCTGCTGATCGTTCTGGGCCTGAACATCGTGTTCCACTCCTTCTCCGCCTATAAGAAGGCAGAGCACAACAGCGAGGCCAAGGCCTGATCCATTGACCGCTGTTGACTGAATAAGCAAAGCGCCGCTGACGGCTTCCGAACCGTCGGCGGCGCTTTTGTTTGTTTATTGTGCTGTGCGCTGGGGTGAGACCCTGTTGCCGAAGGCAATAGGGCGGGCGATGGAATGGCCTCTCCGTCACGGCTGCACCGTGAGGGCAGCCTTGCTTTCATACAACCTCTCAGTCTGCTTCGCAGACAGCTCCCCTAGTAGGGGAGCCTCTGGCGAAGAGGCCAAGCTTTACGAAATGCCAAGGCCTCCCCTCGGTAGGGGAGGTGGCAGCGCGTCAGCGCTGACGGAGAGGTTGAGTCCAGCAGCGGCTCACGGTCAGGCTTCCCTTCGTACAACCTCTCAGTCTCACTTCGTTCGACAAGGCCGGGTTGCGGCTCCCAGCGTCTGCTGCGCTGTCGCTTGCATCCTGCTGGCCGCGGCCCCAACAGCGACTCCCTGTTTCCGCCGCTGGCGGCGGTCGTCGCCGTTGCCCCTAGTAGGGGAGCCTCTGGCGAAGAGGCCAAGCTTTACGAAATGCCAAGGCCTCCCCTCGGTAGGAGCAACAGCGACGACTGTAGCGGAGCCGACCGCTGCCAGCTGCGGATGCTGGGAGCCGCAACCCGGTCACCGTGTCCGAAGAGAAAGCTACCGACTCCTGTATAGCTGTCGTGGAGCAATACATCCATCCTCAGTTTCCCTTACAAGCACCAACAAAAAGAGCCGCAGCGCCCTGTTACAGGCACTGCGGCTCTCGTTTACTTCAGCAGTAGAAGCTGGCTTACTTCACCATGCTTGCGACTTCAGCAGCGAAGTCGTCAGAACGTTTCTCCAGGCCCTCGCCCTTGACGAAGTGGGTGAACTTGATGACCTTGATCTCGCCGCCCAGGTCCTTTGCGACCTTGGCAGTGTACTGACCAACGGTCATATCGCCGTCCTTGACGAACTCCTGATCGACCAGGCAGTTCTCCTTGAAGTACTTCTTGATCTTGCCCTCGATCATCTTCTGCTTGACAGCGTCGGGCTTGTTGGCGTTCTTCGGGTCGTTAGCCATCTGAGCGAGGAGGATTTCCTTTTCCTTGGCGACGACCTCAGCGGGGACAGCAGCCTCATCGACGTAGCTGGGGTTGGCAGCTGCGACCTGCATGGCAACATCCTTGCCGTATGCAGCGAACTCGTCCTTAGCCTCGATGCCGTTGGAGGTCTCGAAGTTGACCAGGATGCCGTGGGTGCCGCCGCCGTGGACGTATGCAGAGCAGACGCCCTCGTAACGGACGAAACGGCGGACCTTGATGTTCTCCTTGATGACCAGGATGAGGTTCTTCAGAGCCTCATCGACGGTCTCGCCGCTCTCGGTCTTGCATGCCATCAGAGCCTCGACATCAGCGGGGTTCTGCTTCATGATGACCTTGGTGGCCTCCTTGACGAAGGCGACGAACTTGTCGTTCTTGGCGACGAAGTCGGTCTCGGCGTTGACCTCGATGACGACGCCCACCTTGCACTCGGGGCAGTAATCAGCGTAGACCATGCCCTCGGCAGCCACGCGGCTTGCCTTCTTGGCGGCGGTAGCCAGACCACGCTCACGCAGGATCTCGATTGCCTTCTCGAAGTTGCCGTCAGCCTCGGTCAGAGCCTTCT
>OGKA01002762.1_pt1 | contig 10197 bp, 11 predicted proteins | sample 1572211 | NCBI WGS metagenome assembly OGKA01 (sample SAMEA2582125, study PRJEB24529) | metagenome | biome: Human gut stool | place: China | collected 2011
ACGTGCTGAAGACCAAGAACAAGTATGACAGCTTCGGTCTGCACGCTTACGGCGCCTATGCCCCTGTCGATAGAGTCAACCTGATCGGCACCCTGAGCTGGATGCATAACTCCTCTGATATTACTCAGAGCATTAATGCAGCCGGATTCAACAAGGCCGACGCAGATGTTAAGACCAACTTATTCAGTCTCGGCGCTCGAGCCGAAGCCACTCTGCCGGTAGGCAAGGCAAACGTGATTCCTCACGCAGGACTGCGTTATGTGTGGGCCAAGTCCGGCAGCTACGACACGAAAGTAGACGGTAAGAAAGTATGGGGCAACACACCTGATGCCACCAATACTTTCCAGCTGCCTGTCGGTGTTGCGGTTCGAGGCGACATTATGACTGCTTCCGGCTGGAATGTCCGTCCGCAAGCTGATCTGACGTTCATCCCGCAGTTCGGAGATACCGAACAGAAGGCGAAACTCAGCAACTTCAACGGCGTCAGCGACAAGCTCTCCGGCGAATTTGCGGGCAAATTCGGCACCAACATCAATCTGGGTGTTCAGGCCGATAAAGGTCCGGCAACGTTTGGCGTCCGCTACGGATTCACGGGCGGCACCAAAGGAAAAGCAGACCATGCCTTCAAGTTCGAGGCCAGATACCGCTTCTAAACAAATCTAAAAACTCACGCGGACTCCGAAAGGAGTCCGCACAACCCCGATGAATGAAGGATTCATCGGTGAGCGCTCCAAAAGGGCGCTGACCAATGAGTCTCAACCCAAGAGAAAACAAATGACAGTTCTTAATTATCAAAAACTGCTTTTGGCATTTTTAGCCCTTTCTGTAATCGGACCGGTCTTCGCCGATGATTTCGGAGAGTTGGCCAAACGCTGCGCACCTGAAGTTTCTGAGGACACGCTGCGTGCTTTAGTCAGAACTGAATCCAGTTTTAATCCGTATGCCATAGGCATTGTCGGCGGAGGCTCTAGACAGCCGAAAGCATTCCATGAGGCGATGGCAATCATTGCGCAGCTCGAACTTGAAGGAAAAAACTATTCGGTTGGTTTGGCTCAAATCAATAAGAAGAATTTTTCCAAGCTCGGGATCAATGCCGCCGGGGCACTGGATGCTTGTACCAATCTAAAAGCGGCGTCAAAAATCCTTTCCGACTGCTACCAAAGGGCGCAGAACCGCAGCGGCAGTAACTCGCTGCATGATGCCTTGAGCTGCTACTACTCAGGAAATTTTCAGACCGGCTATCGGCACGGGTACGTGGATAAGGTGCGCGCCAATGCCGGGCTCAATGTGCAGACCGTCCCGTCCATCCGAGAAGCCGAAACCCAAACAAAAGAATCTTCAACCCTTGTCGCCACAGGCGACAAACCATCAACCGGATTGATTTTTTAATCCGACTAACTTAGGAGTTTAACCATGAAAAAATCCAACTTCTTATTCCCCGCCCTTCTGACTGCTTTGATGCTGTGCGATCCTGCTCTTGCCGCTGCCGGAACCCAGAGTATCAACACCCTGTTTCAGACGATTCTAACGACATTGCAGGGTGTCTCACTCGTCGTTGTGACCATTGCACTTGTATGGGCCGGTTACAAAATTATTTTCACAAGTGCCACTTTGCAGCAGGTTGCCGGTCCTTTCTTGGGCGCCGTTTTAGTGGCTGCCGCTCCTTGGCTGGCCGATTTGCTGGTGGGCTAAATGGAAACGTCAAGCCCGCTGTTTAAAGGCGCTACGCGCCCGGCTTGCGTCGGGGGCGTTCCGCTCAAAGTTTTTGTTTTGAATATCGGTGTCATTGCGCTTTTGGCTATTTGGATTTGGATTCCATTGATGCTGATCGCTCCGTTTACACATCTTTATCTAAAGATGTTGGCCGATAAGGACGAGCAGATTTTTTCCCAGCTGCTCTCCTACATTCGCATCAATCTCATTCAAACCAAAAACCGCAAGTTTTGGGGAAACGTCACAAGTTTGAGTCCCAAACAAGAAAAAAAAGAGCTTTTCGTTTTTGAAAAAAGCAAGGAGTAAACAATGTTTGCCCAAAGAAAATCGCTTGATAATTCCGAGAAAAGCCTCTCGCAGTTTATTCCCTATTCGGCGGTTATTGCGCCCGGCGTGGTGATCTGCCGGGATGGGGATTTGATTGCGACAGTAAAGATCTCAGGAAAAGTATTTGAGGCGGTTTCCAACGAAGCGCTCCAAAGAGATGCGGAGCGCCAGAACAACTTTTTAAAAGTAATGGCAAGCGCGTCCTCAACGGACGAAATGTCACTCAAGGTGCATAGAATCCGGCGCGTTGTCCATGATGAACTTTCCGTGCCGGACGAAAATTTAAGCAGCCGTTTTGTCAAAGACTTCGTCCGCGCCTATAACCGTGAAATCTCGGAAAACAACCTGATGGCGACCGAGCTTTACGTATCGTTGGTCAGTCATAAAGCGACTGTTTTAAAAAGAGACAAGTACAAAGAATCGGAAATCCGGGAGGAGCTCAAAGAGCGCTTGGATATTTTCGGAAAAATCTTCGATCAGCTGGTGAGTTCACTTAGGGATTATGAACCCGCAGTGCTCGGAGAGTATTCGGATGAGCACGGAACTGTTTATTCTCATCAGCTCTCCTTCTACAACTATCTGATTACCGGACAATGGCAGAAAGTCCGCGTGCCCTTCATGCCGTTAAACGAAGCTCTGGGAAACGTACAGGTTTTCGGCGGAGCCGATACCCTTGAGTTTCAAACGGCTTTGGGGAAATCTTATGTGCAGTCGATAGAGCTTAAAGATTATCCGATGGCAACGTATTCTCGGCTTCTCGACGGACTGCTCTACAGCACCAATTTCGATCAGAGTTCCTATCCCTTTATTGAGACACAAACCTTTACTGCGCTTTCAAAAAACAAGGGATTGAAAGCCCTGAAATTGCAGCAAAACCAATTAAGGTCGGCTCAAGACGATGCCGTTTCGCAAATGCAGCTGCTGTCATTGGCACGAGATATGGTAGCCAACGGTCAGATTGTTATCGGCGACTACAGCTATTCACTGCTGGTGTTTGGCAGCGAAGATACCGTTGTTGCCAATGCGAACGACTCGGTAAAAAAGTTGCAGGACGCGGGATTTTTACCGATCAAGTCCACTCTCGCGCTGGTTACGTCCTATCTGCATCAGCTTCCCGGGAGAAAAGATCGTCCGAGAGTCGCAAAAATCTCAAGCATGAATTTTGCTCATCTCGCCAGTTTTCATAATTTTCCATGCGGGAAACGCGACCGGAACCCTTGGGGAGAAGCTGTCGCGTTAATGAAAATGCCGAGCGATCAGCCGTATTATTTTAATTTCCATTACACCGATCCCGAAAAAGATTCTATAGGGGACGTGCCGCTCGGGAATACGGCAATCCTCGGAGCTTCCGGCGCGGGCAAGACGGTATTGCTGAATTTCCTTTTGTGCTCGGCGCAAAAGTATCGCGATAAAGACCATCAGCTCTCAGTCATCTTATTTGATAAGGATAAAGGTGCTGAGCTTGCCATTAAAGCGATGGGCGGCGGATATTTGGCAATTGAAAACGGAAAACCTTCCGGCATCAATCCCTTCCAGTTGGAGCCGACGGCAGAGAACATTCAGTTCTTGATCGGATGGACAAAGCGTCTGATCGGACGCGACGGGCTTCAGATCACTCCTCTGGATGAACAGAGAATCGCAACGGCGGTTGAGACCGTCATGTCCATGCCCGCGAAGTATCGCAGACTCGCGGTGCTCCCGCAAAGTCTTCAGACCGGAGACCGGGTGGAAGACGCACAGAACTCACTTACGATGCGGCTGTCCAAGTGGATTGAGACGGGGCCTCTCGCTTGGGCCTTTGACAATGAAGTCAACACGCTCGATCTCAACGAATTTCCCAACTTCGGCATCGACGGCACGGACTTTTTGGAAAATGAGGACGTCCGCGGCCCGATTACGGAAATTCTCCTTTATCTGATTGAAACTCAGGTAATGAAGGATAAGCGACGCACCATTATTGTGATGGACGAGTTCTGGAAGTATCTCTCTGATCCGGCTACAGCGCAGTTTGCGTTCGACAAGCTCAAAACAATTCGTAAGCAAAACGGTATTTTTGTGTTTGCCTCTCAGTCTCCCGAGGATGTCCTGAAAAGCGAAAGAGGTTCTGCGTTTGTGGACAACACAGCCACGAAAATCTATTTGCCCAATCCGTATGCAAATGAAAAGGATTACACGGAAGGTTTCAAGTGTACGAAAGATGAGTTTTCAATCATCAAAAGCCTCGATACGCAAAGCCGTCTGATGCTGATTAAGCAGGGGCCTGTGTCCGTGATGATCCGGCTAGACCTCGGAAATTTCAAACGCGCTCTGAAGATTTTTTCCGGAACAGCCGGAACCACCCAGTTCGGTGAAAAGTTGTTTTCTCTCGTGGGAGACGACCCAGATGTTTGGATTCCTTATTTCTTCGGGGACGAACCCCTTCCTCAGACTTCCAAGGAGGATTAAAAATGAAATACAAAAAAATCATGCTTGCCGTTATTCTGTCAGCTGGTATGTATTCCGGTACTAGCGCTTTTGCATCCGGCATTCCTACCGTAGATGCGGCTGCCATTGCCCAGATGGTGCAGCAGCTCACGCAGATGCAGCAAATGTACTCGAACATGGTTCAGCAGTACAACACAGCGGTCAACACGCTTCAGAACTTCACCGGAACCCGAGGTTTGGGATTGGTTGATTACAACCTTAATCTTAGAAATTTGATTCCGAGTGCCGCCCGCAGTCGGCTGAACGGAATCATGAACGGGACATCTTCCCTCAGCAGTTTGGGTAGCGAAATTTTCGACCGACTGAAACTCGGAGACGTTTGCAGCCACCTTGACGGCGAAGTTAAGCAAAACTGCCTGAAGGCCCGTGAATTTGAAGCTGAACAACAGGCAGTATTGGAAGAAGCAGCCAACACCGCCAATCAGCGTCTTCAAAACATTGAATCACTGATGAGCCGGATCAATACCGCCACGGATGCTAAATCCATTGCTGATCTTTCCGCCCGCATTCAGGCCGAACAAGTTGCGCTTCAGTCTTCTCAGCTTGCCGCCCAATTTCAGCAAGCCCAGATGACCAAACAGAACGAGTTCGTCCGTCAACAAGCAGCAAGGGAGGCACATCAAAAAATGTTTCCTCGCATGACTCAAGCCGACATTGAGCGAGCAATCCGTCCTCCGAAAAACTAATCCAGAGGGTGTCGTATGGCTGGTACTTTTGAAACCTTCGGAAATCAGGTCAGGAACACATTGGCCGGTTTTGCCAACTCTGTTTCCGGGGAAATCATCAGCAGCATTTCGCCTATCGTGTACACAGGCATCATGCTCTACTTTTTTGTCCGGGCATATCAGATCACAACGGGTCGGGCCGAGGGTGCGATTCCTGATCTGGTAACGCAGTGCGTGAAAATCGTACTGGTAGCGTTTTTCGGACTTAATGCGGCGAACTTCGTGACTTACGTTATCCCGGCAGTTTACGGCATCGAAAACCTGCTTTTGAATGCAATATCCCACGCCACGACCGCAAGTGACATAAATAACGCTTGGGGAGCAGCTGACCAAACATGGCAAACCTTTATGAATGGCTTTCAAGCCATCTACAACATCTGGTCCAACAGTTCATGGAGTGTTTGGTCCATCGGTGAAAGCATTGCTACGAGCCTTTTCATCATTTTGCTCATGGTGCTTATGCTGGTCGTATGCATTTACTTCATGTTTTTCGCTGTCGGTTACTTGCTTCTTTATGAAATCTTTCTTGTAATGGGGCTGGCGTTCGGGCCGCTGTTTATCTGCACATTGATGTTCACCGTAACGAGGACGTGGTTCGACGGTTGGCTCAGAGCAGTGGTCTGCTGGGCCTTTACTCTTGTCGCTGTAGCAGGAACACTCTCACTGATTAACGGTATCTTTGCAGAGAGGATTGATCAAATAACAGAGTTTGCGATTGCTGCCGAAGGCGGAAAAGACTATGGAGTTCTTTTAGTTAACTTAGGTGTTTTTGCCGTTGTTGTTCTAGCTCTTGCAACAGTTGTGAAATCTATTCCCACTTTTGCTGCGGGTTTAACCGGAGGTGTTGCGCTTCAGGCTGCCTCGGTAGCAGGTATGCTGCAAAGTTTCGGGAGAACAATGGCTGCCGTCACGGGCGGAGCTATGCTGGGTTACGCGGGCGGTATGTACGGACGCGCCAATGCTCAGGATACCGATTACGCTAAAGAAAACCGGGATGCTCTGAAGTCTCAAGCCCAGCACCTCCTTGGCAGCGGGGGCCTTACCAATCCGGGAGCCTTTGCCGCTGCGACTGCGGGCTACGCGGCCGGTGCAGTCAGACAGTTTTTCACCGACCCGGATAAGTTAAGAACACCAACGGGCGCGGGTTCTTCCGGTCCGTCAGGAGGAATTGCTCCCGGCTCTCAATCCGGTTCTTCAGGCGCTCCTGCACCTGCATTTTCGGGCCCTGCAAACATGAACCAGACTCCTCAGCAGGAAAAGGTGGCAGCCGCTAATGCGGCAGCGTTGGGAGCCGCTGCATACGGAGCTCAGGCCGCTTCGGGTGTTCAGCCGTCGTCTTCGTCGGGAGCAACAGCTGCTTCCGGTTCGACGTCTGCTCAAAGCGCTTCCCCGACTCCGGTTTCTTTTGGAGCAGCTTCAGGGACGGCAGCTTCAGCAGCTTCCGGCAATTCCGGCGCAGCTGATCCGGCATTTGATTTCTCGGCGGATCACTCGCAGTTTGACCAAAGAGCTCAATTCAATACTCCGACGCCTGAACAAAACATTCCTCAGTCGTCTCAGAGTTCAGGGTCTTCAGAACAAGTGAATGAAGCACAAAGCCGAGAAAACGAACGGATCGCCGATGAAATCTTGAAAAACAAAAGTAAAGAAGAGTGAATCATGCAATCAAAACAACTTCTCCATTCAATCTTAACCGGCGCTATTACAGCCCTTGTTCTAACCGGCTGCGGCGCCACTAAACCGCCGACACCCTCCGGCATTCGCGTCCCGGTAACTGAATTTGCACAGCAAAGACAAAAGGAAGCAATGCAGAAAAAAGAGGAAGCGAAACTTAATTTTGGAAAAGACCGGGTTACACGGAATTTCAGTTTCGGATATGAAACCCAAGACAACGAATAGGAAAAGAATATGTTTTTCAAGAAAAAGAAACCCACGCCCCAAGCAGAAGCAGCTCCTTCAGCTGCAAAAGAAACTGTGAACAAACCGGCTTATCCCTACAGCGAGGCTCTGGATTGGACCGTCGAGCGTATGGCGCTGAAGGAAAAACAGGCTAGAGCCGGTTGGGCAGCCGCCAAAATCATGGGGTGTCTCTTGGTGCTGGTGAGCATCATTTGTATCGTGATTGCAGTAAAAAAGGAGGCTTATCCTTTTATCGTCGAGCTGGATAAAAGCAACGGGACGACCCGAGTGATTGACATTCGTGATCCGCAAAACATTCCCGTTGATGAAATGATGGACAAGTATTGGCTCAACCTTTACACACAGAGCCATGAAAGCTATGACTACCGCACGCTGGAAAACGACCATGCGAGAGTTCGCCTGATGAGCGTTCCTGAAGTATTCAATCCTTACGACCACCAGTACGGACTGGATAATAAAAAATCTCTTCAGAACCTTCTCAAAGACAAAAAGAAGATCATCTGCAATGTTGAATCCGTCGTCCCCAACGGAAACGGAATTGCAACCGTCCGTTTTACCAAACGTCTTGTTGACACCTACAGCAACAATGAAGAAGCCAGAAATTCTTGGCGTGCAACCATCGGATATGAATACAACCCGAATTATTCAATGGACGAAGCGCAGAGGCTTGTAAACCCCTTTGGTTTTACTGTCACAAGCTACCGAGTTGACCCGATTATTGAAGGAGCTGCGCCATGAGAAAAAGTCTTTGCTGTCTCTTGCTGGCTGTATCTTTCCTCGGCTGCGGACTTTCAGTTAATGCCCTTGAGCGTCCGACAGCAAGTCAGTATGACGCAAGAGTGATGTACACCGATTACAAACCCGGTCAGGTTTATCCTATCCGGGCCGCGAACGGCTTGATTACAACCATCACATTTTCTCCCGAAGAAAAGATTCGCGATTTCGGTTCCGGTTATTCAACCGCTTGGGAATTTCAAGCCCGTGGCAATAATTTCTTTCTGAAGCCCAAAGACTTCGACGGCGCAACCAATCTTGTGATTGTGACGGATAAACATACGTATCTCTTTGATGTGCATCCCGGTTCCAGAGCCAAGGCAACTTACAGTCTGACTTTCCGTTATCCGCTGGAAGAGGCAGCCAAAGCTCAGGAAAATGCGAACAAGAAAACAGTTGATTCTCTGCTGAACCAATCCGATAAAGAAATCACCGATAAGACCGATTCCGAAAACGGATCTGAAGTTAATAAGTTTTACAGCGAAAATTTCGGCTCTTCACCTCTTTCAAAAGAAATTGCTCCTTTGGAAGTGTTTGACAACGGCAGGTTCACATACCTGAAGTTTGACCGGCACACCGACTTCCCGGCTGTGTACAGAGTCTCTGAGAACGAAGAGGAAACACTGCTCAACTCCCACATCAAAGGCGACTGGCTAGTCGTGCACGGTGTTTACAGAGAACTGAGGCTTAGGGCCGGACAAGCTGTCGTCGGCATTTACAACGAAACCTACAGCGGCGGCGGGGCTCCGAATGATTCCGGCGTATCCGTGCCCGGATTGAAACGAGAACTTGTCAAAGAGGTGAACTAAATGAATGAAAACACAACACCGCAAATTTCCGGTTCTCAACCCAATCCGGCTGAAATCGGAATACCGAGCGTAGCCGGGAAAAAATCATCACCGGCAAAAAACAGAAATCTGGCTTTGATGGCAGCACTAGTTGTTCTTATGCTTGTCTGCATTGCCTTCGGTTTCTATCATAAGCATTCCGCAAGAAATGCTCCTCCGAAGCAGCAGGAGCAAGCAACCCCAATGTTTTCCGGGCGCACGCTCACACTTCCGCCCCTCTCGCAGATTCAGCCGCCGGAGCCGCAGCCTGCTCCCGTGGTCATAAAAGAATCGGCTGAGCCCAAACCTGAAAAAGAGTCCGGTCTTATTCAAGAGCCACCTGCAATACAGATGAGGCAAACCGGAAACGGTCCGATGGTCAACAGCACCAAAGAAAAACCGGAACCCACACTCGCTGAAAAGAGAAACATGGCGCCCATGATGGCAGAATCCGCCTCTTTGAAAGACGCCGATGTCGATGACGGAAAGGGCCTTGCGTCAACCCTTAGGGACGAAGGATTTGATTCGGGTACGGGACGCTCGTCCGACGGAAAATTAGGCGGACTGCTCTCAAGCGTTTCCACGCCTCCGACCAATGCAACCATGATGCCGGACAGAAATCTGCTTTTGCCAAAAGGCACGTTCATTGACTGCGTTTTAGAAACCAAGCTTGATACGACTGTTCCCGGCATGACTTCGTGCGTTATCCCCCGCGATGTTTACAGCGCAAACGGTCGCGTACTCCTGATTGAGCGCGGCTCAAAAGCCATCGGAGAGTACAAGGGAGCGGTTGAAAACGGCTTGAACCGAATTTTCGTTCTGTGGACGCAGATCCAGACGCCTAAAGGCGTGCGCGTCAATATTGACAGTCCTGCAACCGATGCTCTGGGCGGATCGGGTATGGCAGGAGAAATCGACTTCCACTGGTGGGCTAGATTCGGTAACGCGCTTTTATTTACTTTGATTCAGGACGGTTTTGACTTTGCGATGACCAAGCAGTCGGAAAACAACGGCGGCGTCAACTACTACCAGAACAGTGAAGACGGAATGAATCAAATCATTCAGGAAGCCATGCGTCAGTCTGGCAACATTCCTCCGACGCTCACAAAGAATCAAGGCGAAAGAGTCGGTATCTTTGTTGCTAGAGACGTGGATTTCTCCAAGGTTTATCAGCTGAAGCCCACAAGCCGATAAAAACTCAAACATAGAAACACTTGAGCCCCGCAGCTTTCGCTTTGGGGCTCTTTACCTAAGTGCCTAGCAAGCCAGCAACATAAGCAACGCAATGACTAATTTAAGCAGCCATTGTTTGCCACGCTTTGCTATACTAGAGGCATGAGATTTAAACCTAAGCATGATCTCATCCTTTAAGCCGTAACTCCCGTGACATAGTTCTATATTGACTTAAATGTCATGGGAGGCTTAGG
>OGKA01002765.1_pt1 | contig 10186 bp, 8 predicted proteins | sample 1572211 | NCBI WGS metagenome assembly OGKA01 (sample SAMEA2582125, study PRJEB24529) | metagenome | biome: Human gut stool | place: China | collected 2011
CAAGACCTAATACAGAGTATAGAACCGTTTTGATTCGTTTACCCGCATTGCTTGGTGTTTCCTCAGGAAGCTCCTCTGCTTCTACAATTGGTTCAGTTGGTGTAGGTCCAAATTTAATCTTAGCAGGTAATTCTGTTGAGATAGCATCCATTTCAGGCCTTTGTTCCAAGACTGTTTCCGTTACTTCCGGTGCCTCCACTGCTTCAGCTACTTCGGCAACTGTTTCTGAAGCTGCCACCTCTTCAGCTTTAGCCAACTCTTCCTTAGCTAAGATCTTTGTATCGTATTTTTCCGCTTCAATTTCTGCTCGGTGTTGTTTGATGTATTTGTCTAAGACATTATCACCTTCCGTTACACCTGCTTCGATTTCTTCTGCCTTTCGATTGGCCTGCCCAATCGTCATCTCTTTAGCATCTTCAAACTCTAAAATTGATTCTGTTTCTTGCTCTAATGGCTTTTTATCCTTCTCTGTCATAAAAATCCTTTCTATGCCTTAATCTGCCGTTTTACTCGTTCCCCAAAATATTGGTAGAGATCAACTTTTAGGGTTCCGTTATAAAGTTTTCGTTTTTTATCTGCTTTACTACCGAATTTAGATTCAAAACCTTCATCACTGGTTAAGATAAATTTACTCCAGGTTTTGAGAGGTGCAAATACGTGCCCCATTTCAGTATACAATTTCGTCACACCTTCATCATCAGATAATCGTTCTCCATATGGAGGATTGGAGATAATCACCCCGTTGATCTTATCTGAGTGAAGATCTTGGACTCGCATTTGTTTAAAAGTAATGTCACTGCTAACGCCCGCTTTCTGGGCATTTTCTTTGGCAATCTCAACCATCCGCGCATCGATATCAGTTCCCATAATATCCAATTCGATCTCGCGATTGATTTTTCTGCTTGCTTCTTGACGGACTTCATGAATCAAGCGATCATCCATCCAGTTCCATTCTTCAAAAGAAAAGGTCCTACGTAAACCAGGTGCCATATTTCTCGCAATCATCGCCGCCTCAATACAAAACGTTCCAGAACCACATGTCGGGTCAATCAAGGGTTTATCTGGATACCAGTTTGACAGCAGAAGAATTGCTGCTGCCATATTTTCCTTAATAGGGGCTCCCCCTTTTTCAGTCCGATAACCACGTTTGAAGAGGCTGCTACCAGTGGTGTCAATCAAGACAGTGGCTTGATCTTTAAGGATCGATACTTCGATCTTGAACTCTGCCCCATTTTCCATGAGAGGAACACCTTCTGGGCGGGCATAATGTCTTTGTAACTTTTTAACAACTGCTTTTTTCGAGATTGCCTGAACGCTAGGTTCATTATGAAGTTTTGATTTAACACATTTAGCCTTTGAAATAGGAAAACGTGCTCCCAAAGGCAAATAATTTTCCCAATCCAAAGCAAAGACACCTTGAAAGAGTTCTTCAAAAGTTTTAGCTGGAAAACTACCAACAACTATCTTTACTCTATCAGCCGCACGCAACCAGAGATTCGTCTCAATGATTGTCCGAGAATCACCTTGAAACCGTACCCGTCCATTTTCAACCTGGCAATCGTAACCAAGATTTCTTAATTCCCGTCCTACTACTGCTTCTAAACCAGCAGCTGCTGTTGCGATCAATTCAAAATGTTTTTTCATATTATTCCTATCACTTTAAAAAAGGAGGTTGAGATCTCTCTCCACCTCACCAACCTATATGCAATTTTCTATAAGCCATGTTTTGTTCCAGAAATGACTAGGTACCATTTCCTTCGATAATCATCTGTCTACTGTTTCCAGTCAGAATACTATGTTCGTTTCCACGTATTCCATGCCCCGACCAAAGTTTGGGTTGCTAGCTTGAGGGGTTTACCGCGTTCCACTTTTTAGGTTTCCCTAAAAACTACGTCACTGTGGCACTTTCAGAGTTACTAGAGCTTATCCTTAGACTTAGCTCCTTCACTCGCCGTAACTTGAATACCAAGTCCCTAGGCTTATGGATTCACCTAGCACAAACACTACAGGCATCACAGCCTGTGCTAGCATGGACTTTCCTCATGAGAGGATTCTCTCACGCGATTATCCAAAAATTGCACAATCTATGGGATTAATAATCGCGATCTACGATCTGTTTCCCAAAAACTTCTTTTTCCAAACGATTGAGACGTTTGAGAATATCAAAGTTCGTCGCTGTTGTCACTTGCGGGTATTCTTGCGTAGCAGTGCTAGCAATCGGAGATGTTTGTGGTGTTTCCTGTGCTTTTTGGGCAAGTTCTTCACGAAGGCGGGCGTTTTCTTCACGCAATTCCTTCACCAAAGCAGCATAGGTTTCATAGTCTTTTATGACATCATCCAAAAATTCATTTACTTCATCTTTATTATAACCACGAACTTCTCGTTTGAAATCTTGATCAAAAATATCTTTCGCAGTAAAAATAATACTCGCCATTACTCTCTCCAATCTAGTTCATCATCTCAATTATATAAAAAAATGGTAAGAAAAATCAAGGTATAACACTTAGTTTTCGTAAAAATTTTCAGCAAGTTCATTTAAGTCATCAAAACTTAATTGTTTAACATAAAATGGTTCTTTTTCTACCATCATTTTGTAAAGATATTTTAAATTGGTTTCATTTTCTGGATCATAAAAGACATAAGCTCCATCCGCGTTATCTATCAAAAACTGATTGTATTCTTTTAGTTGACCCGGATTGCTATAGCGGGGATAGGCATATTTCACGAAATCCACCTGTTTGAAGCGTGCTAATAATTCCTGATTGCTTTCATTCCAATTTTCGCCAACATTCTCAAATAGGAAGATCGTCGCCATTTGAAAATCGTAATCTTTTTTTAATTCAAAGGCGACCTCTAGTACCCAAGCCTCAAATCCCAAATTACCAGAAAAGACCAGCCATTTCACTCCTTCTTCAAATAAACGACGAAGATCTCTTTCAATGGCTTTTTTGATAATGGTCAGTCGGGGGTCTTTATTGGAAAAGACTCCCACATCAAAACTCTTATAACCTGCAACAAGTATGGTATTCATTTTTTCCTCATTATTCTAATTTATGATATAATAGAGTGATGTAATTGTACCAATAAGGAGAACTATGGTCAACTATCCACATAAAGTAGCCCCCAAAAACACGGTCTCTACTCAAAGGAAGCATCCGATCGATTTTGCGAATCGTGGTATGACATTTGAAAAAATGATCAACGAAAGTAATCAATATTATCTTTCTCGAGGCCTGGCGGTCATTCACAAGAAACCAACTCCAATTCAAATCGTGAAAGTGGATTATCCACGACGCAGTCGTGCAAAGATTGTTGAAGCATACTTTAGACAAGCCTCAACGACGGACTATTCTGGAGTATACAAGGGACGCTATATTGATTTTGAAGCTAAGGAGACACAGCAAAAGCAGTCCATGCCGATGAAAAATTTCCATCAACATCAGATCGATCATATGGAAGCGGTTGTCCTGCAAGGCGGTATCTGTTTCGTTCTATTACATTTTGCAAAACTTAACGATACCTACTTACTCCCTGCTCCTGCATTAATTCGCTTTTACAACATTGATCACGGCAGTAAGTCTATGCCCCTCTCCTATATTCAGGAGCATGGCTTTCTAGTGGATAAGAATCGACTACCAAGCGTTCCTTATCTTGATATTATCGAACAGAAACTTCTAGGCGGTATTTAAATGAATAAACAAACAGTCATTCAATGGTTGAAATATGTTGCCATCGCAGCCATTTCATTCTTTTTACTTTTATTCGTCCTCGGTGGGCTGATATTTGGATATTATGCAATGAAGGCCCCAACCTTATCTGAAAAGGATTTGGTTGCAACAACATCAAGTAAGATCTATGACAACCAAAATAACTTAATTGCAGACTTGGGAGCTGAGAAACGAATCAATGTTTCCACTAATGAAATCCCTACTGATTTGGTCAATGCTATCGTAGCGATTGAAGACCACCGTTTCTTCAATCACCGTGGGGTCGATATTATTCGGATCGGCGGTTCCTTCCTTCACAACTTGCGAGGAGGAAGTCAAGGTGGTTCAACCTTGACGCAACAATTGATTAAATTAACTTATTTCTCCACATCGGCCTCTGACCGTACCCTCTCTCGTAAGATCCAAGAAGCTTGGTTAGCAACCCAACTGGAAAAGAAAGCAACCAAACAAGAAATCTTGACCTATTACGTCAATAAAGTATTTATGGCGAACGGGAACTACGGAATGCAGACAGCCGCGAAAAGTTATTACGGAAAAGATCTAAAAGATCTTTCGCTCCCTCAATTGGCACTCCTTGCGGGGATGCCACAAGCACCAAACCAATACGATCCATACTCCCATCCTGAAGCAGCACAACAACGCCGAAACTTAGTATTAAAAGAAATGCTTGAGATGAAGACCATTTCTAACAAACAATACGAAGCGGCAGTCAATACACCTGTTACAGATGGTCTGCAAAGTCTTAGTTCTTCAAGCAGTTATCCAGCCTATATGGATAATTACCTGAAAGAAGTGATCGAGCAGGTCGAAGAAGAAACAGGCTACAATTTGCTCACAACTGGGATGGATGTCTATACTAACGTTGACACCGAAGCGCAAAAGAAATTGTGGGACATCTACAATACAGATGAATATGTCAACTATCCAGATGATGAATTGCAAGTAGCTTCAACAGTTATCGATGTTAATACTGGTAAAGTCATTGCACAACTTGGCTCTCGTCACCAATCTAGCAACGTTTCCTTTGGTACAAACCAAGCCGTCGAGACTAACCGTGACTGGGGTTCTACTATGAAGCCAATCACAGACTATGCACCAGCTCTTGAACATGAGGAATATACTTCTACTGCAGCTACCATCACAGATGCACCATACAATTTCCCTCATTCCTCAACACCAGTCTACAACTGGGACCGTTCATACTACGGTAGCATTACTATGACCTATGCGATCCAACAGTCTCGGAACGTTCCAGCGGTGAAGGCCCTCGATAAAGTCGGGCTTAAAAAAGCCAAGAAATTCCTAAATGGACTGGGAATCGATTATCCAGAAATGGTATACGCTAATGCCATCTCAAGTAACACTAGCGATTCAAGTAACAAATACGGAGCTAGCAGTGAAAAAATGGCTGCTGCCTATGCTGCCTTTGCAAATGGTGGTACCTATTACAAACCAAAATATGTCAGTCGAGTCGTCTTTAGTGATGGAACCACAAAAGAATTTGATTCCGAAGGAACCCGCGCAATGAAGGCAACAACTGCCTACATGATGACAGATATGATGAAGACAGTCCTCATGGCCGGTACTGGTACAAATGCGGCTATTTCAGGAGTCTACCAAGCTGGTAAGACTGGTACATCAAACTACTCTGATAATGAGTTAAGTAAACTAACTAAAAATTCAAGTTATTCAAGTATCGTGGCTCCAGATGAATTATTCGTTGGATACACACCTGAATACGCTATGGCGGTCTGGACAGGTTATTCAAATCGCTTGACTCCTGTACTAGATAATGGAATGCAAGTGGCGACAGATGTTTACCGTCAAATGATGCTCTATCTTGCTAATAACAACAATTCTGGTCATACAGATTGGACGCAACCAAGTGGGCTGTATCGAAGTGGTTCTTATCTCTACTTAAACAATGGTAAGAACAACTACAATAACTACTACTATGAGCCAAGTTATTCCACTGATCAGTATTCGTATGAAGAACCTTCATCTAGCTCTTCGAATGAAGAGAATTCATCTAAACCATCTGAGTCTTCTTCGCAAGACTCTAACAATCATAACGAATAATATAACAGAGAAGTCGGGCTTTTGCCCGGCTTTTTTAAAACAATGGTTAAAAAACCAGAACGAATACAATCTGATTTATTTAGTTAGACTTCCCAGCTTTTTTATTTTTGAGTATATAAAAAAAGAGCCTTTCGGCTCTTTTCTATATCATTATTTTGCCAAAGCTCCCATTGGATCCCACGGTGCTAGGACAATTGGTTCTGCTTCATAGGCTGCTAATTCATCTGCTGTTAGGAATTCTTTACGAACTACGATTTGGTAGGTATATTCATCCATCCAAGCATCAGAAGCCACAAAGTAACCATCTGTACCAACCTTGTCTCCCCATGAATTTTCAACCTTCCATTTACGAGAATGACCTGCTTCGTCTAAATCAACCCCTGTCAAGACCATAGCGTGTGTCATGAGACTTTCTGCATAGTCCAAGCGACCCGCCTTGTCTTGTGTCAAATGAATGTCCATGCCTGCTTCAAAATCGTAGACATCTGTTGCCAGGATTCCGGCTTTACGGTTGCTGACTTGGCCTACATCTGAACCAAACCAGACAGTTTCTCCTGCTTTCATTTGAGCAATGGCTAATTCTTTCAATCGATCCATTGGAACATTTAGGTAGCGGACTGGACGGCTACCAACAACATTGCCCAGCATATCTACGGTGTAAGATTTTCCATATGGCTTATCTGTAGTTGGGGCATTGATAATGGAGACGTAATCGTCTAATTGAAGGTCTACATATTTTTTGTAGAAGCTTTGTGGAGTTAAGCCACTTTCGCTATGGAATTGGTTGTCCTTATCACGGTATGAAAAGTCAAATTCACGCGGAGGCAATCCTAAAGACATAGCCAAGAAGTTAAAGATTTCTTGCAACAACGCTTGTTTCTTGCTCGCAACTGCCTCACTATCTGCGCCTGAGTGAATCAAATCACGTAAGATTTGTGCATCTTGACGCAAGAGTTTATTGAGGTAGGTGTTCAATTCCCGGCTATTACTTGAAGAAATCGATTCTGGATAAACTGATTTTGGAACCACTCCGTATTTCTCAAAGAGGGATACCACCATATCCCATTGACCACCATCTTGTTGTGGGGTTTGTAGGAGAAAAGCCACCTTACGGCTGGTCAATTCTTGGTCTGCTGTAGCAATCACTTGCTCCAAAAACCAGTTTGATTTTTCATACTTATCCCAAAAGAAAGTATGTGCTTGAGACAATTCAAAATCCTCCAATTGGAAGCTTGAGATCATCTTGTGACGGAAGGTATTTAAAGCCGCAAACATCCAACAACGTCCAGATGCTTTTTGGTTTGTCACCTTATCCTTGGTCAAATCAAGTGAAAAAACTGGTGTATTTTCTACTGCACTCTTGCGCGTTTCAAGCGATGCATGGATCCCATTGTGGGTAACAGCATTTTCAAGAGCCGCATATTTCACATTTGCTTCATAATTAGCATAGAGCTGGTCTGTAAATTCTTTCGTTAATTCTGACATAGCAATCTCCTTTTTTCGTTATTTACTATTATAATCCTTTGAGCAGAATCTTCAAGTAAAAATCACCCTATAGAGAGGGATTCTGTATAGAATAGATGATTTTATCCCCACAATATCCTTTGCGTTGAATGGCATGAGGGATGGTTTCTACATACTGCATTCCTGTCTTTTCCATGACTTTCCCTGAAGCAGGATTTAAACTGACATAAGTGGCTTTGATTTCTTTAAATCCGACTTCGTTCAATAAGAAATCCAAAACAGCTTTGACGGCTTCTGTCATGAATCCCTGCCCCCAGAATTTCTTGCCAAGGATATAACCTAGCTCGCATGATTGACTTTCCTGGTCTTGAGAAACCACACTAATATCTCCAATTACCTGATCCGGTGATGTTTTCAAACAGATCGCCCATTTATAAGTATCTGATTTACGATACTGTTCGATCCATCTTTTGATCGATTCTCTAGTTCTCTCAGAAGATGCATGGGCATCCCAGGTGACATATTTCAGGGTTTCAGGATCAGAAGCCCAATTTTCGAACATCGCTGGTGCATCCTCCAAAACGAAAGGCCTCAAGCATAAATGCTCTGTCTCTATGACAAGACTTCCAAGATGCTTCACAGATTGTCTCCCTTCATTTTTTCATGCAACTTGAACGTTGCAAGTTGGTTATTTTAATCTAGAAGAAAAGGACGGATGAAACCGCCCTTCTTTTTGATGCTTTTCACAATATTGTATGGTGAGACTACGAAATCGAACTCTGCGAGTTACCGATTTCTACCTCGTTCTCCTATTTTAAGACTCGGGCTAAAAAGGTCCACTGGACCTTTTTACTCCCAAAAATGATCAAATACTGTGATTGGCAAGTGGCGTTTGTGTTGGCCTTTGTACCACCATTTTTCAATAGTGGCTTGAGCTTCTGGGCTCACTTGTTTGCCTTCTAGGTAATCATCAATTTCATTATAGGTGACACCCAGCGCTACTTCGTCTGCTATTCCTGGTTTTTCTTCTTCCAAATCTGCTGTAGGGATTTTTTCATAAAGAGCAGGATCGGCTCCTAAGGCCTTAAGTAATTGTTTTCCTTGGCGTTTATTCAAACGGAAAAGGGGCAAAATATCTGCACCACCATCTCCAAATTTTGTGAAGAAACCAGTAATATTTTCTGCAGCATGATCCGTCCCAATCACAGCTCCGCTGCGTGCTCCAGCTAGAGCATACTGAGCAATCATGCGACTGCGAGCCTTAATATTGCCTTTGTTAAAATCAGAAACCTCTGTTCCAGTCGCTTCTACTGCTCGTACCATTTCGTCAGCAGACTCCTTGATATTCACAACCAGGCTAACATCCGGCTGGATAAAGGCCAATGCTTTTTGTGCATCTGCTTCATCTGCCTGTACCCCATAAGGAAGACGAACGGCAATAAATTGATAGGAGGCATCTCCTGTTTCTGCGCGCATTTCTTCCATGGCTAATTGAGCTAATCGTCCAGCAAGAGTTGAATCTTGTCCTCCTGAGATCCCTAATACAAATGTTTTCAAGAAGGGATGCTTCTTTAGATATCTTTTTAAGAAATCAACCGAGCGGCGAATCTCTTCCTGAGGATCAATGCTAGGCTTGACACCCAATTGTTGGATAATCTCTTCTTGCAAACTCATTTTGCTTCTCCTTCTCCATTGGCCTTGTTACGCATTTCCTCGATTAGATCCATCTTATCCTGCCAAATATCTTTTGCCAAGTCAACTGGGTAATGCTGTGGATTGAGGACGCGCTTGTATTCATCCCATAATTGATCGTAATTTTTACGAGCATATTCTTGAATTTCTGATAATGTTGGTAGTTGATAAACCAATTGACCCTCTTTAAATATATCCACTAAAAGAGGAATGGCCTCAAAGTTTCGGACTGTTTTATTAATGTAGGTATAAGTTGGATGGAACATTTTAAGTTCTGTCAGTTGTGAAACATCTACTCCATCATAAGTGATGTAGTCCCCTTCTGACTTACCTTTTTCACGGCTCGTAATCCGCCAGACTTGCTTTTTACCTGGAGTAGAAACTTTCTCGGCATTATTGGAAAGCTTGATGGTATTGATCATCTCTCCTTTATCATTTTCAACAGAAACAATTTTGTATACCGCTCCAAGCGCTGGTTGATCGTAAGCTGTAATTAACTTGGTTCCTACACCCCAAACATCAATTTTTGCTTTTTGCATTTTTAAGTTGAGGATGGTATTTTCATCCAAGTCATTAGAAGCGTAGATTTTAGCATTTGTAAACCCAGCCTCATCTAATTGCTGGCGAACCTTTTTAGAAATATAGGCAATATCTCCTGAGTCAATCCGGACGCCTAGGAAATTGATTTTATCTCCCATTTCACGCGCTACCTGAATAGCAGCAGGGACCCCAATACGCAGGGTATCATAAGTATCGACGAGGAAAACACAATCTTTATGGGTTTCCGCATAAGCCCTAAAGGCCTGGTAGTCATTTCCATAAACCTGTACAAGAGAATGGGCATGGGTTCCTAAAACTGGGATTCCAAAGAGTTTTCCTGCTCGAACATTACTAGTCCCATTAGCACCTCCAATGACTGCCGCACGAGTTCCCCAAATCGCTGCATCCATTTCTTGCGCACGGCGTGTCCCAAATTCCATCAAAGGCTCATCTTCAATGACCGAACGAATGCGTGCAGCCTTTGTGGCTATCAAGGTTTGAAAGTTGACGATATTTAAGAGGGCTGTTTCCACCAATTGACACTGAGCCAGAGGGCCTTCGACCTGGACAATTGGTTCATTGGCAAAAACTAAGTCACCTTCTTGAGCCGAGCGTACTGTCAGTTCCAACTTAAGATCACGGAGATATTCCAAGAAGGCTCCATGATAACCAAGTGACTCTAA
>OGKA01002787.1_pt1 | contig 10105 bp, 7 predicted proteins | sample 1572211 | NCBI WGS metagenome assembly OGKA01 (sample SAMEA2582125, study PRJEB24529) | metagenome | biome: Human gut stool | place: China | collected 2011
AAGATCGACGATTCATACGACCTGATAGAGAAAACATAGAGTGAAATTGTTCCATAATAGATCCTTATAATTAAAAACAAAACACGGATATAAAAATAAGAAATAATACTATTGTTAAGCTTATTGTAACATAAAAAGGCTCTATCTTAACTATTTCTAAGATAGAGTCTTTGTTAGGCCCTGATAGGGGGATTATTTAATTTAACAATAAATGGTACTCTAAAAATATATAAAAATGATGATATAAGAATGTACAATTTTGATTGTATCATTTACAGGATTACACTACTCTCAAACTACTACCTAAACGGAGAGGCTAAACAGATTGTTTTAGAGATTTACAGAATTACACTACTCTCAAACAATGGTTAGACACAATGTTTGAAATCGAGAGTTTTAGAGATTTACAGAATTACACTACTCTCAAACTGCGTAACGCACTAGCCAAGAAAAGTGCAGGTTTTAGAGATTTGCAGAATTACACTACTCTCAAACCAGATATGTGAATCGGGAGATGCTATGCCAGTTTTAGAGATTTACAGAATTACACTACTCTCAAACCTGCTATGGATTATTTCCGTGATAGCGTGCGTTTTAGAGATTTGCAGAATTACACTACTCTCAAACCGTGCATCAGGACAGCCTAAAATCGGAATGGTTTTAGAGATTTGCAGAATTACACTACTCTCAAACGGCTTTTCTGTAGGTTGCCTTGCTAGACTTGTTTTAGAGATTTGCAGAATTACACTACTCTCAAACAGTTAGAAGAGGTGAAATAAAATGAAAGATGTTTTAGAGATTTGCAGAATTACACTACTCTCAAACACAGCTACATTTCAGGTACAAGATGCAACGGTTTTAGAGATTTGCAGAATTACACTACTCTCAAACTTATCGGCGCTCTTATCGTTCTCCTCGGTAGTTTTAGAGATTTGCAGAATTACACTACTCTCAAACCGCCGCAATCGCTTAATTTCTTTCTTTTGGGTTTTAGAGATTTGCAGAATTACACTACTCTCAAACGGTGCAGGCGACATGACCGCATCAATTCCAGTTTTAGAGATTTGCAGAATTACACTACTCTCAAACAAAATAACACATATGGTCCAAAATCTAATGGTTTTAGAGATTTGCAGAATTACACTACTCTCAAACTATCCGCCAATGCCGAATTACGATAACGCCGTTTTAGAGATTTGCAGAATTACACTACTCTCAAACGAGTAATCACGTTTGTGATGAGCCAAGCTAGTTTTAGAGATTTGCAGAATTACACTACTCTCAAACGATGCAATCAATACAATGCGAACAGACATTGTTTTAGAGATTTGCAGAATTACACTACTCTCAAACAGGATTTGTTTCATTCGTTTCTGACCATTCGTTTTAGAGATTTGCAGAATTACACTACTCTCAAACAGAGCAACCATACGGCGAAGTTAACACAGAGTTTTAGAGATTTGCAGAATTACACTACTCTCAAACTGACGATTGAATTACCGAGTGGACGAAAGCGTTTTAGAGATTTGCAGAATTACACTACTCTCAAACTCAGCACTATTGAATAATGCCTCTTTGATGGTTTTAGAGATTTGCAGAATTACACTACTCTCAAACTAGAAAACATGATTGAACTTGAATTTGTTGAGTTTTAGAGATTTGCAGAATTACACTACTCTCAAACAACACGAGATTCAATACTATCCACACGTGAGTTTTAGAGATTTGCAGAATTACACTACTCTCAAACGCTAGAGTTAGATACGGATATAATGGAATCGTTTTAGAGATTTGCAGAATTACACTACTCTCAAACCTTTTCAACCATCTTTTCAATAAACTTGTTGTTTTAGAGATTTGCAGAATTACACTACTCTCAAACCTATTAACTCACACTATCATTATAAATTGTGTTTTAGAGATTTGCAGAATTACACTACTCTCAAACCATTAGCTAAACAAACATATACTGTTGATGGTTTTAGAGATTTGCAGAATTACACTACTCTCAAACACTAGCTTGCCATTGTCTAGCTTGTGCTCTGTTTTAGAGATTTGCAGAATTACACTACTCTCAAACCATTAGCTAAACAAACATATACTGTTGATGGTTTTAGAGATTTGCAGAATTACACTACTCTCAAACACTAGCTTGCCATTGTCTAGCTTGTGCTCTGTTTTAGAGATTTGCAGAATTACACTACTCTCAAACTAAAGCTAATATAGTATACATTATGCCGTAGTTTTAGAGATTTGCAGAATTACACTACTCTCAAACTTTGAGTTAGATGTAGCAATCGAAGAAAAGGTTTTAGAGATTTGCAGAATTACACTACTCTCAAACATCAAAAATACTTTACTAGCTATCCTATGGGTTTTAGAGATTTGCAGAATTACACTACTCTCAAACTACTTATGTTATAGCCCTATGCAGTCCAATGTTTTAGAGATTTGCAGAATTACACTACTCTCAAACGTTAAACACGATTTCACGCTACACGCTGGCGTTTTAGAGATTTGCAGAATTACACTACTCTCAAACTCATTTGCTGGTTGTACATCTGGTACCGGAGTTTTAGAGATTTGCAGAATTACACTACTCTCAAACGAATAACGCCTCGCCAGTAACATGCAATAAGTTTTAGAGATTTGCAGAATTACACTACTCTCAAACCTTAGGGTCTGCAAACTCGATGGACTCGCCGTTTTAGAGATTTGCAGAATTACACTACTCTCAAACCTAAAATTGCTGCGTTAGCAACTGCAGAAAGTTTTAGAGATTTGCAGAATTACACTACTCTCAAACACGCTTCGCGTGCAAGTTCAACCATAGAATGTTTTAGAGATTTGCAGAATTACACTACTCTCAAACTTATATGAGTTGACTAATACAAATTCTGTAGTTTTAGAGATTTGCAGAATTACACTACTCTCAAACAGGCTGCATTTCATAGGATAAAAGCATATTGTTTTAGAGATTTGCAGAATTACACTACTCTCAAACGGTTCATATACTGATTGAATAAATTTGTTTGTTTTAGAGATTTGCAGAATTACACTACTCTCAAACGTCAAAAGTAAATACATCATATTCCTTTTGGTTTTAGAGATTTGCAGAATTACACTACTCTCAAACTAACTCTGTAACCAAAGCAATAACGCTATTGTTTTAGAGATTTGCAGAATTACACTACTCTCAAACTATCTATCTCCTTTTCAACATGAATGCGCCGTTTTAGAGATTTGCAGAATTACACTACTCTCAAACATGGGTAGACTTATTACTCTTGAAGATTTTGTTTTAGAGATTTGCAGAATTACACTACTCTCAAACCCCAAATTAAATTTGAAGCTCAAGAGTAACTCGGGCTACCACCAGGTGTAATTCTGTATTCTCTTTAAATAACACAGAAATCATTATCTAAAATATAACCATTTATTAAGCTTTTATCAAGTTTTTCTTTATTTAGATTTCCTGTTGTTAGACAAACTAACCGTAATTGCCGGCTCAGAATATTTTGATAAAATGCATTAAGTTCATCATCATTTAAAACTAAATCTAAATTAACCATAATATATAAAATAGGAGATAGTAATGTATCTACCACTTCTATATAGGACATTAGATCCATAATATCTCCTTTACGATTAAACTCAAAATTAAAACTTCCTAATTTAATAAGTTCAGCAGTACCAATTTCAAGTTTATGTTGAATCGATAAAGGATATCCAAATTCTAAAGAGTAGTAAAAAGCATGTAGTCTATTAACAATATCGGCTACCTCCTCAGTCATCAGTAACGCTTCTTTAGATAACTGGTTTTGCAATTTAGTCAATAAAGTTTTGCTATTTACATCTACATATAATGGGTTGAGTATTATATGACTATATTTATCTATACCGAAAGCTTTATCATTGTCATTTAAGATCCACGGCCCTTCACCACCATCACACTGTATATCAAGCTCTGTAACCATACGTCGAAATATTTTACAATCTTCAAAGGATATCACCGTTACCTTATCATGGGATATTTCAAAATCCAATATAGAATCTTGATACATCAATTTCATATCATGAGCACCCTCTCGGTTGAATCTATAACTTCACTTTGCTTATCTCCAACTACAATTTCCATTCTTGAAAACTGCTTTTCTGTGACAGTTAACATAAATAAGCTACCACTAGACGGCTTATTTTTGCGTACATGTTCCATGATGAGATTGGCACTAGTCGTATTTAGAACTAACTTTGAATATACAGACTCTTGTAACATAAGAAAGCCAGATACAATTAAATACTTTCTAAAATTCCTATATTCTTTTCGGTCTTCCGAGGTCAATGTCGGCAAGTCAAACATCACTAGTATTCTCATAAATCTATAGCTCATATTCTATAAACCTAATCTGATTAGCATCTTGAGTACGTAATGCATCAAATACACTTTTACAATAAATCCGAATTGCAGCACTAAAGGTTTGAACGGTATCATTTATCTTTACATCTTCAGATAAGAGTTCTATCAGTGAAAGCTTTACATTGCGGTCAAATTCTGTAGGTCTTGACTTGATAACTACTGCATCAACAAATCCACGCAATGGCTCCATTAAATCGGATCCTAGATTATATGGATTAAATTGATTACAGTGATTTAGACCTAACTGAGTAATATATCCTAAGGATAAAATCTCTCGATTTACTGCTGAAAGTAATATAGCATATCCATAATTAAGAGATGCATTAATAGGATTATCTTGTTCTCGAGAAAATGATTTTCCAAACAAAGCATTGAAATACACCTTTGCAGCATGTCCTTCACGTTGAGTTTCATCATTTAAGGTCAACTCATCTAGATATTGATATAACAACTCTGCCTCAACTAACTCTTGATGCTGCAATAAGTCGGCTTGATTCATAATTTTATGCCGTACAATTTCAGTCCAAATATAAGCTTGCAAATCTTTCGGCCACTCAGCCTGCTCCCGACAGCGTTTACTACAATTATGACTACCGTGTAAGGGAAGAACCTCACTAGCAGGATTACGTTTCTCATCACAAAAGACAATAGCTACCTTCTTTTTAATCAACTCATTTAGGAGTACGGCGGTGAGACTCACCGCCGTAGATTCAATAATCAACATATAGATTTCATCAATATATACTTTAGTTGTTTCAAAGTCTTTACGAATAATCATGTAATTCATTTTAAAATCTAACTTAGAACGACTACCTATGACTACTGTACGCCAACTCATAATAACCCCTAACACTAACCTCACACTTTAAACTATAGTAATTTCATTAGAATATAGACCTGTAATAGATTCATTTACTATTTTAAATTCATCTAATGACGAAATCTTAAAATTAACAACTTTACGAGATGCACTAACATTTATAGTACTTAAAAGTAGTTTTTTATTCATATTAGTAAAGATATTCAGCAACTCTGCTAATGCCTTACATCGTTCATCTAAAGAAAGTTTTATAAATTCTTTTCTTCCAGTATTATCAATATCTGTTAACTTATTACCTCTCATCTTCAAATAAATAGGCTCATTGAACTTAGATACCAAATAATCAAATAATTTTTGCGTATACTCTAAGGTTATATTTTCAACCTGATTATTTAGTGGATTTCTAGATTTGACTGATGATGCTTTAAGTGCAATATTCTTATTCTCTGATATTATAGCTATAAATTTCTCAACTAGTTTTATATAAAACTGCATCTCTAAAGGAACTATAAGTTGAATTGCATTATCAATACAAAAACGATCATTTGATCGTCCACCTAAATAATAATTAAATCCATCAATTTTTAATAACTGATCGTTGTATACTTTTTTATAAATTATTCGTAGATTATTAGCCTTAGGCAAAATCGTTTTTATGTATTCTAAAAGAGCATGATTTGTTAAATTTTTAGTAGCTATAAAAATAGGTATTGGTAAAAATGATTTAATACTGTTATTCTTTTTATCTCTATATTCAATAATTGTGTAGTAAGCATTCTTTATATCTGAATATCCACCATATTTTGTATTCTGCGACATAATCAAATCATTACCTTTTATTGGCAAATATATATCAGCCTTAACTTTACTAGCCTTAGTTAAATTAATATCGGCTAATTGTCCCTTTTGCTCATAAATACGTTTTGTAACACGAACATCATTGCTATCCATCATTTTTTTTACGATGTCCATACTTGTTTTTACATCCCAAGCTTTATCATCTTTAGTATTAGTACATTTCACATCATAGTTAAACATCTTCGCTAAGTTGTATGTACGATTAGCACCATTCTTTTTAATGAATGCACGGAAGTTACGTGTGAATTTCTCATGGTACACATTGCCTACTACGATATTTAAATATGCATCTTTAGCGTGGTGATGGTGGTTCAATGATCGAACCTTGATAAAGTTATTATCATGACGGAAGTCTGTTACATTTTCAGCCTTTACAAAGACTACATCAACACCTGGGTAAAGACGACGCAGTAATGTTGTGGCTGCCTTAACTGATTGATTAGTTTCTACTAATTGACGAGCAATAAAACCACTTAGATCATCAGCCGTAAGAGGAGTGTTGCGAGTTAAACGCTCATATTTTCGTTCGCTAATAAGCCCTTGTTGTTTTAAGAAAGACCAGAATGGCTTTTGCGCCTTTTGAATTTCCTCAGCAATTGGATATGTATCTGACTTCTGAGCATTTGCTGTTCGTTTACACAACACTAAATTGTCAAAACTATCATCCTTGGTGAGGCTACGAGGATAAATATGGTCGATATCATAATTTGTATTTAATTCACTGAGTAAAATAGTCTCCCCAGTATAAGCGCAGTGGCCCATTTGAGTGTAATATAAATAGAGTTTTTTACTTCTCAAAGCCGCATCATCATAGTTAGCTAATCCTGAGTTCAGACCATCAAACTCTGTGTCCTTTAGCCCACTTAATAAGGCTTCATCTTTTTTAATCGCCGCATATAAATCAGATAATCGTTTTTGACGAGAGTCTTTTTTCTTTTTCTCTGCTTTATTAGACCGCGTTACTTCTACAAATATACGAGATGGTAGCGCTTTTTTTATATGTATAACCTCATCAACGATACGCAAAGCTTGCCATACCGCACGTTTAACAGCAGGCGAAAGCGCCAATTCATCAATAATATCTTGAGGATCTACTACTTGACCTTCTGTCAATTTATCATTTATCTCTTGAATACGTTCCACAAAGGAGAATTTATCTCCTAATAGTTCCATCAAGTTATAGCTAAAATTGCGCATTAATTCAATTATTGTTTCAGGTGTACCATCACCAGCTTTATCGTAGCCCTCGATACCATTGAGTAATTTTTTAGAGAGACGGCCCCAATCTCGATATCTTAATTTTGAAAGTTTTTTGATAGTTTCATCATCAAGGTGCGCAGCAAATTTATTACGCAATGTTTCTCGCAACATTTTTTTACTTTCACCAAAGATAGTTATATCCATAATGATGTCTTCAGCCATAGATCTATCAAAATTAGTCCCTAAAATACGAACCATATCACGATAAGATGTCAGATCATTTTTAATTTCCCCATCAAGGCCCGTAATATCTGGTTTATGTTTATTAGGGATATAATTATTATCCTTCAAGAATTGTTCTATACGATTTTTAGTCATCTTCTTATGGTCTTGCTTAAATACAGCTTCAATAAGATGTTCTTTTACCGCCGTTTCTAATGGTTTGCCATCAATGCGTATATTATTTAGCTCATTGAGTAACATGAACTCACTATATAAAAGAGAGGATTTAGGCAACACATCTTCACCTAAAAGGTATGTACATTTATTAGTAAGATTCTTGATAAAAGCTGCTGCTGATTTTTCTCGATCAATCTTATCATCAAAATTCCACGGTGTAACACGGCCACTAGCTTTACGAACGGCCCATGCAAAACCACCCTTATCTACATTATGATGAGTATTTAAAGGGCCTACGTAATAAGGTATACGGAACTCAAGCATTTTAATGAGTTTCTCTGCTACAGAATAACCGTCTGCTACTTCATTCAAGAATGGGAATTTAGCTCCACAGGTCTTAAGAATAGTTTTAAGTTCTTCCAAATGTAATTGATACGGAATAACACCATTATCTTTAATCCGTTGCAATGGCAATAACGTTTGTAATTCAATTTCACTAAGAATATATTCTTTATCCTTAGAGTCTGACAATCCTTCAACTACCTTCTTAGTGTACTTATAAAAATCTTCGCGGTTACAACTCGTTTCCTCTTTACGACCTTGTTTAATATAGTGAACATAGTTGTGTAAACCTTTTTCATCAGCCTTGAACATCGCATTGTAAATGCTTCTATCAGTCTTTAATAAAGATTTCAGTATAACTAAATCCTCTTTATGCTTGTTGAAAGCTTTTACCTTAGATTCAGAAATAGTAAGACCTGATTCCTTGATGGACATCAAAATAATAGCATCATATACAGATTTACAATCATCAATAATATGAATCTCATTCCCCCATGCTTTAGCTAATTCATCACGATCAGCGTCATATGTATCCCCTTTTATTTGAAACTTTTTAAGGTCATCGTCTAATTCCTCTACAGAGCCGAACAAGTCTGTAAGACTAGCTGATAAACCTAACACTAAATTAGCAAGCGCTTTTAGTCTTTTTTTATCCTCTTTAACCAGTTCTTTTTGAGTTTTACTTGAAGTATCTTCTGTATCAGTAGCTATATATGTATCAACTAGACGTTCGATAGCCTTTGCTTTATCAGATTTTGTTTTACCAGCGTCCATAAGAATCTGACCTATAGAGCTAATAGCAGAATTACAATCAAAACAATTAAATGTAATATTTTCTATTGCTTGCTTAAGAACATCCTCAAGTGTTGAAGCATTGGAATCAAATGTAGCACCTTCATAGAGGAAGTTACCACGGTATTTTAAAATATGATGTACTGCTAAAAATAATTTACGAATATCATCAGTACCAGACTTCATCAATTCCGCACGTAAGTGATAAATAGTAGGATACTCTTTAAAGTAATCTTGATCTGTATAGTCTATATCAATAAATAAAATATGTTTAGAGCTATGACCAGTCGTTTTATCCTCATAGTGATATTTACTTTCACGAAGACGCATGAAGAATGTAGGATCCACCTGCGCCATAGCATCGGCAAATAGTTCTTCTAATAGTTTTAAACGTAATTTACGACGTTCTAAACGACGACGCATTGAACGGAATCCCCTACGTGCTACAGCAGACTCACCCTCATCAAACAAACGACTCCCCCACATTTTATGAGAATGGAATTTTAGTAACTCATATGATTTATTTGTCACAGCCCATCCTACTGAACTGGTACCAATATCTAACCCTACAAAATAATCCTGCTTAGGATATTCCTTCAAATGACTAGTAATGAGTTGATTCGATGTTTGCGTTTCCATAAGTCTGCTCCTTTGGAAATTAATAATTGACATTCATCATAAGGTTAACTATACTATAAGTAATCCAATTAGTTTTGGAGGTTTACAGAATTACACTACGAGTTCAAATACAAATTTATTTACAATGCCTTCGGGCCACCCAACGTAGGGTACTCATCTCAATTCTTTAGAATTGAGATTTTTTTTGCAAAAATTGAATTGAATCATGTAAATCGTAAAATAACAAAGCTCTGTATAATTAACTTTATTTTAACACAAAGAAATACAAAAGTTCATTATTTTTTCATATACTCAATTTGAAATAAACACCTTTTATCCTATAAGAGTACAAAGCTTATAATATTCAGCTTAATAAAATACAATATAATTTATATGCTTCAAAGCACCAAAAATACCCCACTATCGCTAGATAATGGGGTATTTTTATTCAATAGATTAATTTTATTTATGTACCTTCAACCACTGTACAGCATATTCCGCATACACCGCCGATGCCGCAGATAGTACACTATCATCCATGGTGAATCGATTGTTATGGTGATCAAAGGTAGCGCCTACCTCTGGGTTTTGAATGCCGATGAAAGCAAAGCATCCTGGCTTTTCTTGCAAATACCACGCAAAGTCTTCGCCCGGCATTA
>OGKA01002793.1_pt1 | contig 10088 bp, 5 predicted proteins | sample 1572211 | NCBI WGS metagenome assembly OGKA01 (sample SAMEA2582125, study PRJEB24529) | metagenome | biome: Human gut stool | place: China | collected 2011
AGCTTTCATCCAACCGCCTGCGGAATACTCGTAGAAGTCCTTACCGGGCTTTGCGCTAAGGTCCATGTTTTGCTTGCTAATGCCCGAAATGGTCTGTTGCCCGAAAGCTGAGGCAGCCATTAACGAGAACATGGGTAGCATTGTTTTAATTCTCATAGTCATATATATTAAATGTTATTTTGATTGCATTTCTTCTAAGCGAGAGGCTGCTGCTTCCCAATCGGCCATGGTCTGTTCCAACTCTTTCTGCAGTGAGGCATATTGTGAAATTAGTGCCGCGTCGGTCGCTCCTTCCGGAGTGGACATCTGCAGCTCTAAATCTTGCAAAGTTACTTCGATTCGTGAGATGGCCTCTTCTTTCTCTTTTACCTCTTTTTCTACTTTTCGCAATAATCGCGCGTGTTCTTTCTGCTCTTCGTAGGAGAGCTTGCCTTGTGCTTGTTGAGGCGTTGCCGGATTTGCTGTGCTTTGAGTTGGCGTTGCTTCCAAGCTCTTCAAGTCTTGCAGTTCTTTCTTTTGCAAGAAGTCGTAAATTCCGCCTAAGTGTTCGCGTACAAGGCCGTCGCCAAATTCATAAACTTTCGTGACGAGACCATCCAGGAAGTCGCGGTCGTGGCTCACCAAGATTACCGTTCCGTCAAAGGCTTGTATGGCTTCTTTCAATACGTCTTTGGTGCGCATATCCAAGTGGTTGGTCGGCTCATCTAAGATTAAGAAATTTACCGGCTCAAGCAAGAGGCGTATCATAGCTAACCTGCTACGTTCACCGCCCGACAGCACTTTTACCTTCTTATCTGAAGCTTCGCCGCCAAACATAAAGGCGCCGAGAATATCGCGAATCTTTAAGCGAATATCCCCTTTGGCTACGCTGTCGATCGTATCAAAAACCGTCAGGTTCTCATCTAAAAGTTGCGCTTGGTTTTGTGCGTAATAACCAATGGCTACGTTGTGTCCGAGTTTGAGATGTCCTGTATAAGGTATCTCTCCCATGATGCATTTTACCAAGGTTGATTTGCCCGCGCCGTTCTTTCCTACGAATGCGACTTTCTCTCCGCGCTTCAGCGTTAGGTTGACATCGTGGAAAACGCAATGGGAACCATAATCTTTTCGCAGATCTTCGCAGATTAGCGGGTAGTCGCCGGTGCGGCTGCAAGGCGGAAACTTTAAATGTAAGCTTGATCGATCAACTTCATCAACGACAATCGGCACAATCTTTTCCAATTGCTTGATGCGACTTTGTACTTGTACGGCTTTTGTAGGCTTATAGCGGAAGCGTTCTATGAAATCTTTGATGTCAGCAATTTCTTTTTGCTGGTTTTCATACGCTCGCAATTGCTGTTCGCGGCGCTCTTCGCGCAGCCGGACAAAGTCGTCATATTTTGCCTTGTAGTCAGCGATACGTCCGCAAGAGATTTCGATCGTGCGGTTGGTAACATTATTCAAGAAAGCGCGGTCATGACTTACCAAGACTACGGCACTCGCACTGTGTTGCAGGAATTGCTCCAGCCAGCGAATGCTTTCGATGTCCAAGTGGTTGGTCGGCTCATCTAATAATAAGATGTCCGGGCTGCGAAGCAAAATTTTTGCCAACTCTATGCGCATACGCCAGCCGCCGCTAAACTCTTTTGTCGGTCGGTCGAAGTCTTCGTGCACAAAGCCTAAGCCTAAAAGCGTGCGCTCCATTTGAGCACGATAATTCAAGCCGCCCATTAGCTGAAAGCGATCGTTATCGTGGGCAAAGCGCTCTACGAGTTCCAAGTAATCCTGGCTTTCATAATCGTCCCGATTAGCGAGCTCTTGGTTTTCTCGCTCTATGCGCTGCTGCAGGTCGCGGATATCGGCAAAGGCTTTCTCGGTCTCCTCAATGACTGTATGGTCATCGCTGAGCACCATCACTTGCGGCAAGTAGCCTATCGTTGCTTCTTTTTCAATAGCAGCACTGCCGCTCGACGCTTTTTGGCTGCCGGATAGAATCTTTAGCAGCGTAGACTTGCCCGCCCCGTTCTTTCCGACCAGCGCGATACGATCTTTCTTGTTTATATTAAAGCAGACGTTGGTGAATAGCGGAGTTGCACCGAACATTACTGCCAGTTGATCTACAGCTATCAAAACGATTAGTAAGCTCTGGCGATGATTACTTTGTGTTTAGCAGGTTTGCCGGAGACCATATCAATGCCCGGATTTGTTTGGTCTACATTGAAAGGAATACAGCGGATTGTGGCCTGCGTTTCTTCTTTAATTTTCGCCTCAGTTTCTTCAGTTCCATCCCAAGGACAAAGGAAGAAGCCTCCATCTTTTATGCGCTTCTTAAAGTCGTCGTAGTTGTCGCAGGGGAAGATGCGCTCATCGCGGAATTTTGAAGCCTTATGAAACATATGTTGCTGAATCTCTTCCAAGAGTTTCTCTACATATTCTTCGATACCTTCAACCTGCAAGGTCTCTTTTTCGAGCGTATCGCGGCGCATCAGTTCGATGGTGCCGTTTTGCAGGTCGCGCCCGCCCATTACCAAGCGCACTGGTACACCCTTTAATTCGTAATCGGCAAACTTGAAGCCCGGGCGTTTATTGTCTGCGTTATCGTATTTTACGCGGATGCCTTTGCCGCGAAGCGTTGAAGCGATCGCCTCCAAGCGCTCGTCGAGCTTCTGCAGTTCCTCGTTATTCTTATATATCGGTACGATGACCACTTGAATTGGAGCAAGGTGAGGCGGAAGCACGAGGCCGTTGTCGTCAGAGTGCGTCATAATCAAAGCGCCCATCATACGGGTTGATACGCCAAAACTCGTAGCCCACGGGTATTGCAACTGATTGTCTTTATCGACATATTGTACGCCAAAAGCCTTTGCGAAGTTTTGCCCTAAGAAGTGGCTCGTGCCGTTTTGTAATGCCTTGCCATCTTGCATCATTGCCTCAATCGTGTAAGTCTGCACAGCGCCTGCAAAGCGTTCAGTAGCGCTCTTCATTCCGCGTACTACGGGGACGGCCATAACGTTTTCCACGCAGTCGGCATAAACGTCGAGCATCTGTCGTGCACGTTGATCTGCCTCTTCGCGCGTCGCGTGGGCTGAATGTCCTTCTTGCCAGAGAAACTCTGACGTGCGTAGGAATAAGCGTGTGCGCATTTCCCAACGCATAACGTTGCACCACTGGTTACAAATGACGGGCAGATCTCGCCAAGAATGAATCCATTTGCGATACGTATTCCAAAACATCGTTTCAGATGTAGGACGTATAATCAACTCTTCGTCGAGTTTGGCTTCGGGATCAACAACTACGCCCGTTTTCTCAGCGTTCGTCTTCAAGCGATAGTGCGTCACAACGGCACATTCCTTAGCGAAGCCCTCAACGTGTTCAGCCTCTTTCGAGAGAAAAGATTTTGGAATCAATAATGGGAAATACACATTTTGCACGCCCACTTCCTTAAAGCGCGCGTCCATACTCTGTTGAATGCGTTCCCATATTGCATAGCCGTAAGGTTTTATTACCATACAGCCGCGCACGTCAGATTGCTCGGCCAATTCAGCCTTTACAACCAATTCGTTATACCAGCGGGAGTAGTCCACACTTCTTTTCGTCAAATCTTTGAGTTCTTTCGCCATTGATTCTTTCTAATTTATTTTGACCGCGAAGTTAGCAATTTCCATTAAAATAAGGCTATTCCAAGGTCTATTCTGCATAAAAACTGCGGTATAAGTGTTCTGAAAAGCTACAAAAAATAAAGAAGTCTGATTATTTATTCGAGAAATTTGTTTTGATTTGGTCTTTGTTCTATCTTTGCCTCAGTTTAATGGAAAAAGAATCAAAGAAATGAAGACGAAATTTTCAATTTTCTGTTTAAGTGCAGCGCTTATTTTCAGTAGTTGCGATATGTCAAACAAGACTAAGGGCGGACTTATCGGCGGTAGTGGTGGTGCTGCTCTTGGCGCAATTATTGGCAGTGTTGCCGGCAAAGGTAAAGGAGCAGCTATTGGTGGCGCCATTGGTGCTGCTGTAGGTGCGGGTGCCGGTATTTTGATCGGCAATAAGATGGATAAGGCGCGTGAAGCAGCTCGCAGAGCCAATGCCGAGGCTGAAGTAATCAAGGATGATAAGACCGGACTTACTTACGTAAAGGTTACTTTCCCCTCAGGACTCTTATTCCAGACGGGACAGGATGTGTTGAGCGCTTCAGCCCGCAACGACTTGGCTACATTTGCACGGAATCTTACCTCTGATATGGACCTCTATGTTTATGGATATACTGACAACCAAGGTTGGCGTGGTGCTTCAGCTTCGGAGAGTATGAACAAAAATCAAGTGCTTTCAGAGCAACGTGCTAATAGCGTAAGCAGCTACCTGCGTTCCAATGGTATCTCCTCTTCGCAAATGAAAGAGATTAAAGGCTTCGGCGAGAGCAACCCTGTAGCCTCTAACGATTCGAGTGCAGGACGCGAACAAAACCGTCGTGTTGAAGTTTACGTAATGCCGAGTAAAGAAATGATTAAGAACGCCAAGGCAGAAGCCGGTGAATAATGTTTATACATAGTATATGTAGAATAGGGATAGCACCTTGTGTTGTCCCTATTTTTGTGGGTTGAAAAGGGAAATCCTGAAAGAATGAAAGTGGGGTAGTTGTTATTTATCTCAAATAAATCTAATTTGAAAGATAAATATGCTTGTAAAAATGAGCAGATAAATGCAGGTAGCCTAACCTGTATTCCCTTTTATTCTTATAGGAATGTCGCCGCTAATTTCCAATGATCCTTTTTAATTGAATTCTTCATCGGTTTCTTCCTCATCAAAGAACTCTTGACGAGGAGCCCCAATAGGGTCATTTGGATCATAATCGCCTCCAACACCCGGGCTTGCTGTAATTAATAGTGATTCGCTTAACAAGTCTATCTGTTGTAGCTCTGGACTTTCGTATATTCGCTTCATAATGCCTTTATTTAATTAAAAATATTTTTATTCTCAATAAAGTTGATATTGTAAATCTTACTTATCCTTAGTAATTCTTTTTGGGTAATGTAGTTATAGTCTAAACGTCACACTTTCATCCTTTATCTGTGCTGTCGTGACTTTTTTCGACTAAGATGAAAACCAAGGAGTTGGTATGGTTTCTTTCATTATTTCTGTTGTTCGTTTGTAAAATATGTAGCTCTTTCTCTATGATTACTTTTCTGATAAGATGTTTTTTCTTCCAAGAGGCTCTTTAGAATGAGTCGAAAGTGATTTTCGTGTGTTCCAATGGAATATAGATCAAAACCTTGGACTTGCTCTTCTTTAGAGTGAGGAGAAGCTCCTCACATCTTGTTACGTAACAGTCTCTTGCCTGCTTTAATCATCAGTGCGGTGATTTTAAGACGTATTTTAATTGTCTTTTAATCTCTACGCTGATTTTTTCTTATAAAGTATAAAACTTCTCTCTTCTGAAGTGCAAAGATATACAAAAATTATGATGCTCCAAATGATTACATCATAAATATCTATAATGATTTCAATTGATGTTGTTTTTATATGATGAACAGTATATGTTGCAAATATCATCTATGCTATATTGAGGTCATGCATCTTGTATATCGCAGTGCGAAATGACTTTTATTCTCGTACTATTTCATATCTATCGTTTGAAATTTAAAGTATTTCAATATAGGAGCTGTATGCTGAGATATACGCATATGTTTTTCTGTCATTATCACTTATGGATAAAGAGAAGAAAGTGAATTATATATATTTAAGTATGGTATCTTATTCTTGGATATGTATTCGCGATCCGGCAAATAAAACAACGCGGAATGCATAGATAATCTATCGTTCCGCGTCGTTTATCAAAAAGAGTTTATTCTGTTGTCACTGATGATGTGATCAACCACTGTGTGAGGTCCAAAATCTTCCTCTTTTTATGACTGCCTCATATTTACTTAATGATAACCTTTCGGCCACCCTGAATGTAGATACCACGTTGCGGGTTTGTTACGCGTTGGCCATTTAGGTTATAGTAAGTATTGTCAATGGGCTTTTCTGCATCAATTGTCATTACTCCGGTTGTCGTGTCATCGTCTGAGAAAGAGAATGTCACCGGCGCATTTGCAGGCACACCGGGTATCTTGGCGTAAGCCTTATGGATTGTGAAGGTTTCTATGGTGTTTGTAACCTTTCTGAAGATACCTCCCTGAATCACATAGATAGGATTAGCAGCTGATGCCGATACAGATTTTGTGTTTACGGTGATACCATGCATGATGTTGTTGTTGATCGTGTAGGTTTGATCGTCTTTCTCACCGATAGCGTAATAGAAGTCTTCCGGCGTAGCTTTGTTGTCGAGCACCTTCAGCAATACACCAGTGTTGGCAGGCACATAGCCATAGTTGTCTCTTACGCCGCCTTTTTCGTCTATACTTCTCATTGGTACATTGTAAGCGGACGTTCCGTAGTCGCCATTACCCTTTCTTATGTCTCCATCTTTAGCGACGAAAGCAGCAATAACTCCCTTGTTGTTGTTTTCTTGCTTGTAAATGCTGAAGTCTGTATCAAACTCACGTGCGAATGTGCCATACTGATCCGTGATTTTTACACCGGGAATCTTATAGTCAATCTGCTTGATGAAGTTAAACGGACTTACTTTGAAAGTCTTGGTATTTATATCGTATACCATCTTATTCCATTTCTTCTTATAGGTCTCGAGAGCTGAGCGTTTAACGTAGATCTTGGTGGTCTCTGCAAACTCGTTGTAGTTTGTTTTAGTCTCATCCAGCTCAAAGTAGGTCGTACTCAACATTTGCTCGGTCGGGTTGCTTTCGATGAAGAATACTTTCTCCACTGTGCTCTTAAGTTCTCCATTTTCTTCCTTCTTGGTGACAAAAGCCTGAGCACCGATGTACTCCACGTCTTTTTTTACCACGACTTCCTTCAGATCAGCAGTAACCTTTTGGAAAGCATAGTCGCCAATCAGATTCACACTGTAGGTCTTACTATTATGCGTAATGCTGGTAGGAATTACAAAGGTGTGGTCTTTGCGCTTGGTGCTGAGCATGTTTACACTCTGCTCTGACATAGCAATGTACTCTTCATCTTCTACAGTGAACGATTGCTGTATGCCGCCTTTGAATCTCTTGTAGAATTGCTCAGCGTTATAATTGTCAAAGAGCTCTTTGCGAACATTGATGGTGATATTATTAAACATGCTTTGACCTCCGGTCTGTGTACCATCATCAAACGACATCTCATTTTGCTGCGTATTTATATTGGCTGCGGGAATCATTTCATCACAAAGGAAAGTGATTGTTTTCAGATTCTTGCAGAGACCGAAAGCGCGTTTACCAATAGTTTTTACCTTGTTAGGAATAGTTACGTTGGTAAGTTTCCGACAGTCGAGGAAAGAGTTGTCTCCAATCGTTTCGATAGAGGGCGGAAGTAAGGTAAACTTATCGTTTGCCTTTCCGGGAGGGAAGAGGATTAGCGTCTTCTTATCTTTTGACAATAAGTAGCCACCTACGCTTGAGTAAACAGTATTATCCTTGCTAACTTTGATCTCAGTCAGTTGATCGCAATATTTGAATGCTTCAGGGTCAATGCTTGTTGTGAACTCAGTCACCTCAATCTTTTTGAGAACCGTACAGTTACGGAACGCTTCTTTAGCAATTTCCTTTACCTTTTTAGGAATGCTGATACGCTGTAAACCGCAGTCGGCAAAAGCACCGGCACCAATTTTTTGAATGTCTGCATTAGGATCAAACTCAACAGTGGCCAAGTTGCTACATCCGCTGAAAGCGTTCAGCTGGATGTCAGTTACCGTTTTGGGCATCTTAAACGTTGTAAGTTTTTTGAGGTTGGCAAAAGCATTTTTCCCAATCGTAGTCAGAGGGCACTCACCCAAGAAGTTGAAATGCTTCAAGTTTTGGTTTGATTTGAAAGCATCTTCTTCAATAGTTGTCAGTTTCGCATTAGCGGGAACGTTGATTGTTTCCAAACTATCGCACGCGAGAAAAGCTTTACCAATATTAGTGATAGAAGAAGGCAAGGTAACCTCCTTCAAACTTGAGCAGGTCCAAAACGAATAATTAGCAAGCTTTCTGAGATTGGATGGTTCGCAGAATTTAACAGAGGCAAGTCTGTAATTTTGGCGGAAAGCCTGGCTATTGATTTCTTCGACGCTTGTAGGAATCACCAAAGAGGTCAGCTTGCTTGCACCCTGAAAAGCTTTATCAGCAATTATCTTAACAGTAGGAGGGATGTTATAAGTAGCATCGGACTTTGCAATCGGATAGAAATAGAGTATGTCTTTGTTTTTAGAGAAGAGAACTCCGTTATCAGCAGAAAAGTCGGGATTGCCTTCCGCTACCTTGTAAGCTTGAAGCGATGAACATCCTTCAAAAGCGCCCTCAGTCAATCCTTCTTTTTTAAGGTTCTTTGGGATGGTAATGGTCTTCAGATTCGGAAGATTCACAAGAGCTGAGATTTTCACTTTTGTCACATCTTTCAAATCAATAGATGTGAGATACGGGTTGCCTGCAATGCCATAAGAAGTAATTTCTTCTACGCCGGCAGGAACCGTATAAGTTTCCCCGGGCTTTCCCTGCGGATAAAGGAGAAGTTTTTTGGGGCTTTTGGTGAAAAGGACTCCATTTACTACTTCATATTTTGCATTGCCTGCATCCATCACAAATGCCTCCAACGAAGGTGTACCGGCAATGGAAGGCCAGCCTATATCTTCTACCTTGTCCAAACCGGCAGGTAATTTGATTTTCTTTAGATCGGGGGCTTTGGCAAAAGCACCAACGGTAATCGATGTTACGTGTGAGTCTATCGTATAAGTATCACCGGTCACCTTGGTCATTATGTTTGACGGAACAGTGCGTAATTCTACCCTGTGTTTTGTATAGAGTACACCTTTCTCATCCGATTCAAAAGAAGGATTCTCCGAATGAACCTTGAACTCAGGCATAGTTGGTAATGCTACCCATGCCGTATGACTGATGTCTCGTACGCTTTTAGGAATATCAAGTTTTGTGATTTTGGCATCTTTAAAAACGCCGCTTCTCATTTTTACGATTGTTTCCGGTAACGTAATCGACGTAATATCTTTACAATCATAGTTAACTTCAGAGCCAATCTCTGTCACCGTGAAAGTTATTCCCTTATTATCATTTATCTTATCAGGAATAACCAATGCTCCCGATAACGTTGTACCTACAAACATTAAAGAAGCATTTGCGCCACTTGGTTCAAGAACTTTGTAAATATTGTTTTTGAACGTGACAATCTCGTCTGGTGTGTAAGCCCAAAGGCTCTTTGGTATTGCTGTGATTAGCAAAGCCAATAAAAACAGTTTGATTTTTTTCATGCTTATCATATAAATTGATTGATTTTATTTCTGTGCCGATTTTCCCCTATTTGTTTTTGGGCCACTTTTTAACTCTCAAATCCGTAAATATCTTCAATTGATTAGTTTGTCCATATTGTTCTGGTTCTTGAATATATAACGGACTGCAAAGTTAGGTAATCTTTTTAGATGGAAAAACTTTTTAACAAAGGTTTTATATGAGATGATTTAAAGGGGAAGTTTGCGTTGCTTTTATATAAAATGTAAACTTCAAATATGATTAAGATAATATACTATCAACGACTATTAAAAATAAGACTAAAAGTAGTCAACCAAAAACATTAAACTACAAAAGTGTCGCCAATATGTACTTGTTTTTTCAATCTCAACGTGTAGAGAAAATCGTCTCAATGTGTAGATACTTTGGTCTCAACGTGTAGAGACACAAGTCTCAACCCGTAGGCACATTAAGTGCAAAGGTATCAAATTATTCTTCTTGCCTTTCTCAATGGTTTGCTTCTAATGGGAATATCGGATAGTAATAGGTGTTTTTCTCTATTAGCAGCTGTGGCTATGAGGGTAGTAAAGACAATATATGGTAGGAAAGGAAATCAATTTGACTGTGTGACGAAGTAAAAATAGAATAAGGGAGCTTGAAAATGAATAGCGCGTTTTCAAAGAAAAATCTTATTCACGTATCTGCGATATGACAAATAAAACAACGCGGAACGTATAGATAATCTATCGTTCCGCGTCGTTTATCAAAAAGAGTTTATTCTGTTGTCAC
>OGKA01002796.1_pt1 | contig 10059 bp, 10 predicted proteins | sample 1572211 | NCBI WGS metagenome assembly OGKA01 (sample SAMEA2582125, study PRJEB24529) | metagenome | biome: Human gut stool | place: China | collected 2011
ACTATTGGATTGGATCATGTAGCCCTACTTGGTGACACTTTGGAGGCCATAGCAGAGCAGAAAGCTGGTATTATCAAACAAGGGATTCCCTTGGTAACAGGGCGTATTGCTCCAGAAGCTTTGGCTGTGATTGACCGCATTGCGGAAGATAAAAATGCGCCGAGACTTGCCTACGGGGCAGATTATCAGATCAGCCATCAAAAGAGTGTGGTAACGGGTGAAGTCTTTGACTATACAAGTGTTGTCAGGCAAGGTCGCTTCCAGACTGGCCTGCTTGGCTTGCACCAGATAGAGAATGCTGGGATGGCCATAGCTTTACTTGATAATTTTTGTCAAGAAGATGGTCGAGAGCTACCAGCTAATACCTTGCTTGCTCAAGCTCTGGAAGAAACAAGATGGCCGGGGCGTCTGGAGGTAGTGTCAAGAGAACCCTTGATGATTTTGGATGGAGCCCACAATCCCCATGCTATCAAGGCTTTATTAGCAACCTTGCAAGAACGCTTTGCGGATTATCGTAAGGAAATCCTCTTTACTTGTATCAAAACCAAGGCCTTGGAGGATATGTTGGACTTGCTGGGGGCCATGCCAGATACCGAGCTTACCCTGACACATTTTGACGATAGTCGGGCGACGGATGAAAGCGTGCTGAAAGAGACAGCCAAGTCTAGAAATCTCAATTACCAAAGTTGGCAGGATTTTCTAGAGCAGAAATTGACAGATAAAAAAGAAGAGAAAAAAACAGTTAGGATTGTCACGGGTTCCTTGTATTTCTTGAGCCAAGTGAGAGCCTATCTGATGGAGAGGAAGAACGAGAATGGATACACAAAAGATTGAAGCAGCTGTAAAAATGATTATCGAGGCTGTCGGAGAGGACGCTAACCGTGAGGGCTTGCAGGAAACGCCTGCTCGTGTGGCCCGTATGTACCAAGAGATTTTTTCAGGGCTTGGTCAAACAGCGGAGGAACATTTGTCAAAATCTTTTGAGATTATTGACGATAATATGGTGGTAGAAAAGGATATCTTTTTCCATACCATGTGTGAACATCACTTCTTGCCATTTTATGGGAAAGCTCATATCGCCTACATTCCAGACGGACGTGTGGCAGGTTTGTCAAAGCTAGCTCGTACTGTGGAAGTTTATGCTAAAAAGCCACAGATTCAAGAACGCTTGAATATCGAAGTGGCTGATGCTTTGATGGACTATCTAGGTGCCAAAGGTGCTTTCGTTGTTATTGAAGCAGAGCATATGTGTATGAGCATGCGTGGTGTTCGAAAACCAGGAACTGCAACCTTGACAACAGTAGCTCGTGGAGTATTTGAGACAGACAAAGATCTTCGAGATCAAGCATACCGTCTCATGGGGCTATAAAAATCGCTTCAAACGATTTTTTCTAGAAAGGACTAGTTATGGATCAATTGCGCATTAAGGATTTGGAAATTTTTGCCTATCATGGTCTTTTCCCGAGTGAGAAGGAACTGGGCCAAAAATTTATCATTGATGCAAGCTTATCCTATGATATGACCAAGGCTGCTACGGAGCTGGACTTAGACTCTTCGGTTCACTATGGAGAACTCTGTCAGCAATGGACGACTTGGTTTCAGGAAACCACTGAAGACTTGATTGAAACAGTTGCCTACAAACTAGTAGAGCGCACTTTTGAAACCTATCCAATAGTTCAAGAAATTAAACTGGAACTCAAAAAACCATGGGCGCCAGTACATTTGCCATTAGATACTTGCTCAGTGACCATTCGCCGTCGCAAGCAACGAGCCTTTATTGCTCTAGGTAGCAATATGGGGGATAAGACGGCTAATCTCAAGCAAGCGATTGAAAAAATGCGAGCTCGTGGCATCCATGTTCTCAAAGAGTCTAGTATGATTATGACTGAGCCATGGGGCGGAGTCGAGCAAGATAGTTTTGCTAATCAAGTTCTTGAAGTGGAAACCTGGTTGCCAGCTCCAATCTTGTTAGAAACCTTGTTGGCGATTGAGTCAGAAATGGGACGAGTTAGAGAGGTACATTGGGGACCACGCTTGATTGACTTGGATTTGCTATTTGTAGAGGATCAAGTTATTTATACAGATGACCTCATCTTGCCGCATCCTTATGTTGCTGAGCGTCTTTTTGTCCTAGAGTCACTTCAAGAAATAGCGCCTCATTTCATCCATCCAGTCCTAGGACAACCGATTCGTCGCTTATATCTTCAATTGGAGAAAGAAAATGGCCAAGGTTTCTGAAACTTATAGTAAATGGAAAAGTATAGGGGAAGGTCTTGTAGCTATTGTCTTAGGCCTTCTCTTATTTTGTTTTGGGCAGGTAGTTCCGATACTGGGTTACCAACTCCTGATGGCCTACTTTTTCTTGTCGGCAGTTTGGCAACTATTGACGCGATGGTTTCAAGAAAAGTCCCGTAGAGAAAATATATTTGTAACTCTAGCTAAGCTCTTTCTTGCAGTCATCCTATTTGATTCAGTCATCTTGCAAGACATCGCTCTCTATCTCTTGGTTATTATCATTGGAAGTTATCAGCTTTTTACAGGCCTAATCAGTCTGATTACCTGGTTGCTATACCGGAAAAATCATATTCATCCAAGGATTAATTACTTATTTGATGCTTTATGGATGATGGGATTTGGTCTCTATAGTATTTCCCCTTTTCATGATGCGACAAATTTTGAATTACTCTTACTTGGTTTTTACTTGATTATGTTGGGGGCAAGCAGCCTCAGAGATGGTTTCTTTTTTGAAAAAGGGAGAGGCAATCCTAAGCTCAAGCGTAGAATGAGAATGACTCTGCCTATATTCATGACAGCCTTGATTCCCATCAGCACCTTACGACGATGGAATGAAAGGTTATCTAGTCATCAGGTAGAAGAAAATGAAGTTCATTTGGAGAGAAAAAATGAAAAATCTGTTGATTTAGAAATTTTCATCCATACTTCAGAATCATCTTTCTTCTTGGCAATGGGTCATGTAGATATCTGCTATCAAGGTCAGGTTATTTCCTACGGCTCTTATGACCCTCACTCAGAGCGCTTGTTTGGGACAATTGGCGACGGGGTTTTATTTAAGGCTAATCGTGAAAAATATATTGAACTTTGTAAGAGAGAAAGTCAGAAAACCCTATTCGCCTATGGTTTAAGCCTGTCTCAACAACAGAAAAAAGCCATCGAAGAACGATTGAGAGAGATAGAAGGCCTCTTGATACCTTGGGAGCCAAGTTCACAACTACTGAAAAGAAGGGAAGGAGAGGTCAAACATACCTACTCTTATCAGCTGAAACACGAGGCTGATGCATCCCTCTATAAGTTCACATCATCTAAATTTAAAACCTACTTTGTTCTCAGTACAAACTGTGTTCTATTGGCCGACTCTATTGTTGGAGAGGCTGGAACAGATATCCTTAGTCCCCAAGGTTTTATCGTCCCTGGGACTTATCAGGACTATCTTGATTTAGAATTTAAAAAACCGAGTGGTATCGTGGTCAGTCGTTCTATTTATTAAAAAAAGAAAACTCTAGTCAGAAGGCTAGAGTTTTTAAAATAGGTCATTTTCTTCAGGTAGGAGGATGGTTTCCTTACCGTCCATATCCATAACAAGTACTTTGGGTGGGTACAATGGGTCAAAGGGATGATTAAAATCGAAGTCAATCGTTGTAGGTAGATGCTCACTTGAAAAACGGAAGGTGATGGAACCGTTACTGTTTAAGAGCTGAAATTCCAACTCATCTTCTAATTCAAAAACATGCTTTAAAAAATGATCAATAATGTACCAGATTGAGTCAATCACATCGTCTGGGAGATTGGTTACCACACCAAAGCTGGCACAACGTCTATGAGAATCCGTAAAAGCCATCCATGCCTCCTACTTAATTTTTTATTATCATACTGCAAACTGGCCTAAAAATCAAGAAAAGTAAACTAATTTACAAAAATATGATTATCGGTGAAATTTTTTCAAAGAAAGTTCAAATAATCCTTGAAAATGCTTACAATTAGTGGTAAACTAGTAGTGGTGTAAACATGAAAACAAAATTTTCAACATTAGAAAGGAAACGGTATGAACACAGATGATACAGTAACAATTTATGACGTTGCCCGAGAAGCAGGAGTTTCGATGGCAACTGTCAGTCGTGTAGTCAATGGCAACAAGAATGTCAAAGAAAACACTCGTAAGAAAGTTCTAGAGGTGATTGATCGCCTAGACTATCGTCCAAATGCAGTAGCTCGTGGATTGGCAAGTAAACGAACAACAACTGTTGGGGTTGTCATCCCAGATATCACGAACACTTATTTTGCTGCGCTAGCAAAAGGAATTGATGACATTGCAGAGATGTACAAGTATAACATTGTCCTTGCCAATAGTGATGAGGATGATGAAAAAGAAGTGGCAGTAGTGAATACACTCTTTTCAAAACAAGTTGATGGTATTATCTTTATGGGCTATCACTTAACAGAGAAAATTCGCTCAGAGTTTTCACGTTCACGTACTCCTGTAGTTCTTGCAGGAACAGTGGATGTAGAACACCAGCTTCCAAGTGTTAATATTGATTATAAGAATGCTACTGCGGATGCTGTTCGCCATTTGTTGAAGCGTAACAAAAAAATCGCCTTTGTGAGTGGACCTTTGGTAGATGATATTAACGGTAAAATTCGCTTAGTTGGCTACAAAGAGGCTTTGAAAGCAGCAGGAGTCAACTATAGTGAAGGACTTGTATTTGAATCTAAATATCGCTATGATGATGGTTATGCTTTGGCAGAGCGCTTAGTTTCTTCAAAAGCAACTGCAGCGATTGTGACTGGTGATGAATTGGCAGCTGGTCTCTTGAACGGCTTGGCTGACCATGGAGTTTCAGTACCAGAAGACTTTGAAATCATTACTAGTGATGATTCTCAAATCGCTCGCTTTACTCGACCAAGCCTTACAACCATCGCACAACCCTTGTATGATTTAGGTGCGATTAGTATGCGTATGTTGACGAAGATTATGCATAAAGAAGAGTTAGAAGAACGTGAAGTCCTCCTGCCTCATGGTTTGACAGAGCGCAAATCAACTCGTAAAAAGTAATAAAAAACCAGGAAATCAGCTAGATTCCTGGTTTTTTATTATCCTTCCATATATGTTTGGAGTTGTTGGCCCTTAAGTCCAGCATTGATTGCGATAAGAAGCTTCAGTCGTGCTTTTTGAGCGTTTAGTTCTTTTACAAAATATACACCATCATTCTGAAGACAAACACCACCGCCTTCGTAGGCGTAAACAGGTTCTGCAATCCCATTGAAACAACGTGAGACTAGTGCAATAGGAAGTCCTGCTTGACTGAGAGATTTTAATTTTTCAGCTGTTTCCTTTGGTACATTTCCAGCGCCAAAAGCCTGAATAATCAATCCATCAAGTTGGTCAACAGGAAGTAAATCGAGAAGTTCATCGGTCATGCCCGCATAAACAGGGATAATAGGGACCAGCCCTTGAATGCTCTCAAGGTCAAAACGAACACGAGGTTCTGCCGTTTTGAAGTAGAGAATTTCCTGCTTCATAATGAGCCCGAGTGGTCCATGAGTTGGTGTTTGAAAGGTACTAACGTTAGTAGTATGCGTTTTTGTGACGTATTTGGCGGCGTGAATTTCATCGTTCATAACGACCAACACACCCTTATCTGCAGCCTTGTTATCACTCGCAACGCGTAAGGCGCTTAGATAGTTGTAGACACCATCACTTCCCAGTTCATTGGAACTTCTCATGGCACCTGTCAGAACGATAGGTATATGAGGTACTTCCATGGTATCGAGGAAATAAGCTGTTTCTTCTAGTGTATCTGTCCCATGTGTAATGACAACACCATCATAGGACGATGCCTCTTGTTTAATTTTTTTGTAGAGGTCCAACATATGCTTAGGCTTAATATGGGGACTAGGTAAATTTAAAAAATCCAAGGAATGGACTTCGATACCTTCAAGAGGATTAGAGATATGATTCATAGGGTTATCAGCACTAGTCCTTACAGCTCCAGATTCATCTGCCTGCATGGAGATAGTGCCACCAGTATGTAAAACAAGGATTTTCTTAGTCATGATTCACTCACTTTTTCTGAAATGTGGTATAATCATTGTATCATAAAAGAAAGGAATGAGATAGAATGGAAGTCAAAGCTGTGTTTTTTGATATTGATGGAACGCTTGTAAATGACAGTAAGAGTGTTTTGAAGTCCACAAAGGAAGCTATCAAGATTGTGAAAGAACAAGGGGTGCTTGTTGGAGTAGCAACAGGGCGAGGACCTTTTTTTGTTAAGGATTTGATGGATGATCTGGACCTAGATTTTGCAGTGACCTACAATGGCCAATATATCTTTAACAAAGATCGTGTTCTTTTTGCTAGCCCAATTGATAAGAGAAGCCTCAGACAAATCATCTCTTATGCCAAGGAAAATCGAAAAGAGATTGCCATGGGAACGAGACAAGACGTTGTCGGTTCTAGGATTATGTCCTTTGGACTCAGCCCTCTTTCACAGCTAGTTAGTCGATTTGTACCTAAATTTTTGACTCGAACAATCAGTAACTCATTCAACCGTATGGTTAGTAAAGCTGTCCCTCAAAAAGAAGAGGATTTGCTAGACTTAATCAATCAACCGGTCTATCAAGTTCTGATGTTGATGCCTCCAGAAGAGTCTAATCAAGCAGCTACAGAATTAGACCATCTCAAATTCACTAGAAGTAATCCTTTTGCAGCGGACATTATCAACCAGGGGAATTCCAAGTTAGAAGGGATTCGCCGTGTCGGAAAAGAGTATGGTTTTGAACTCAACCAAGTCATGGCCTTTGGGGACTCGGATAATGACTTGGAAATGTTGGCTGGTGTTGGCATGTCTGTTGCCATGGGAAATGGTAGTAGCAGTGTAAAAGAAGTTGCTAAGCATATTACTGCCAGCAACCAAAATGATGGGATTCACAAGGCTTTGGAATATTTTGGAGTCTTGGCTTCTGAAAAAGTCTTTGTCAGTCGTGACTATCATTTCAACAAGGTTAAGACCTTCCATCGTATGATGGATGAGCGAACTCAAGAAGAACCTATAGCTTGGGATTTAGAAGGGGCGACCCACCGTGCTGGCTTTAAGATTGAAGAGTTAGTTGAATTTGTCCGTGCTGCAAGCAATTCTGAAGAGGAATTTCAACAAGCTGTGCAGGATTTACACCAAGCACTTGATATAGCTGCCGAAAAAGTATCTCAGTCAACACCAGCTGAGAAAACCCTCGTTGGTCAAGTGGATGCTTTGATTGACACGCTCTACTTTACTTATGGAAGTTTCGTTTTAATGGGGGTAGACCCCGAGAGAATCTTTGAGATTGTCCATCAGGCAAACATGGGTAAAATCTTCCCAGATGGTAAGGCTCATTTTGATCCAGTAACCCACAAAATTTTGAAACCAGATAACTGGAAAGAAAAGTACGCTCCAGAGCCTGCAATCAAAAAGGAACTTGAGCGTCAGATTAGAGCTTATGCACGTCATAAAGAAAGAAAAAAGAAAAAATAAACAATAAAAAGGAGCGCACTGGCTCCTTTTTTTAGTCTAATTATAAAGTTTTATCCTTGTCTCGGACGACGAGAAGGTCAACGCTTGTATGGCGAAGGATATACTCAGATGAAGATCCGACAAGCAAACGTTCGAAGGCGTTAAGCCCTGTTGCTCCAACCAAAATCAAATCAACGTGTTCTTGATCAGGGATTGTTTTAGCCAAAAGAGTTTTAGGATTTCCCATTTCGATGACAACTTGAATATCTTTAAGACCAGCGTCTCTTGCACGCTTTTCATATTCTGCCATCAACTCTTGTGCCTCGACTTGTAACTCTTCGTAAACTTCTGCATCGAATGTTGAAATGCTTTGAAGAGCACGAGTATCGATTACATGCGCAATGGTTAATTTAGCCTGGTTACGTAATGCTGACTGAACTCCTTTGATAAAAGCCAAATCAGCTTCTTTAGAACCGTCGACTGCTACCATGATGTTTTCGTAACGTTGTGTCATAGCAAAAACCTCCTCATTTCTTATCACCTTCATTGTAATCCTTTTCACTAAAAAAGTAAAGTAAAACATGATAGCAAAATGCTTTTTGACTTTGATTTTGAGAGTGTTATAATTAAAGGAGAGAAGACAAGAGGGGATCATATGACAAAAATTGCGGTACTTTCAGATATCCATGGAAATACAAGAGCGCTGGAAGCTGTTCTAGCAGATGCGGAGAAGGCAGGAGTTAAGGAATATTGGCTCTTAGGGGATATTCTCATGCCTGGGACAGGACGAAAAAATATTCTCAGACGATTAGAGGACTTGCCGATTACGATTCGAGTTTTGGGGAATTGGGAAGAGAGTTTATGGCGGGCTGCTCATCGAAAATTAGATACAAGTAGACCTAGCCATCGCTACCTCTTACGCCAATGCCAGTATATTATGGAAGAAATTAGTCTAGATGATATTGAAGATCTGCAGGCATTTCCTATGCACGCATACCGCCAATTTGGAAAACTGAAGGTAGGGATAAGCCATCATTTACCGGATAAAAATTGGGGGAGAGAATTAATCCATCTTGGCAAGCAGGAGGATTTTGACCGTTTGGTAACCAATCCTGACTGTGATATTGCGATTTATGGGCATATTCACCAGCAATTTCTTCGCTATGGGAGTGAGGGGCAACTTATATTAAATCCAGGCTCAATTGGACAACCATTCTTTTTGTCAGCAAGTCTACGTGAGGATTTGCGGGCCCAATATATGATTTTAGACTTTGATGAGAAGGGATTGAAAGATATAGATTTTCGTCGTGTGGATTACGATGTTATGTCAGAATTACAATTGGCTAGAGATTTGAAATTGCCCTACTATGAGATATACTATGAAAGCTTAGTCAATGGAATCCACCATACCCACAATCAAGACTTGTTGCACGAAATCGCTCAGAGTCAAGGACATGATCTTGAATTGGATGACTGGCTTAGTAGTAACTCTTGACATTACAACTCTAGAAGGTATAATAAATATAAGAGAAGAATGAGCTTTGTTGCTAATAAAGGAGGGCTGCATGCAAATTTCAAGCCGATTTACTATTGCGACACATATGTTAGTAATCATTGCCCTAAAAGGGAAGGAAAGCAAGGTGACTAGCGATTTTCTAGCTAGTAGTGTGGGAGTCAACCCTGTTATTATCCGTAAAACCTTGTCCCAACTGAAAAAAGCAGGCTTGATTTCCGTCGCGCGTGGGACTGGAGGAGCAGAAATCATCAAAAATCTTGAGGATATCAGTCTTTTGGATATTTATCAAGCGGTAGAATGCCTTGGAAAGACTGGAAAACTCTTTAGTTTCCATGATAATCCCAATCCAAATTGCCCTGTCGGAGCTAATATCCATGGGGTTTTGGATCAAAAACTAGATAAGATTCAGATGGCAATGGAGCAGGAATTGAGTCAAACAACTCTAGCTCAACTAGTGGCAGATGCAGAAGCAAGGATAAATTTATGAGGAATTTAGTTCCTCTTTTTCTTTTTAGTGAATGATGATGGAATGTAATTACATAAAGGAGAAGAAAATCTATCTTATTACAGGTATTATTGTATGAGTATGTTTATTTTCCTTTAGGAAAGATAATAGAAGTCTCTAGAATCCATCTCTATTTTTATGACCTTGTCTTATAAGGGTGTTTACTGGTAATCAAAAAAGCAAGAACATTTGTAAGTTCTTGCTTTTTATTTGTTTTAATCCTAAGAGAATAATCTACTAAAGATAGTCTATTCTTCTTTTTTAGATTTTATCAGACTTCCTAGTCCAAGTAGTGAAAGGATACTGATCCCTGCAAGTGCAAGAGGTGATTTGTTTTCAGTTCCTGTGTTTGGAAGGACTTTCTGAGAAAGAGATTCCGCAGCAGTTTCTTGAGTTTTAGGATTTGCAGCTAGATTTTGGGCTTGGCCCTGTTCTTGTTCAACTTCCAAGTTAGAAAGATCAAATTCTGGCTTTTCTTCAACAGCTGGGGCAACAATGGCACCACCTTGAGACAAGCGGAGTACAACAGCGGT
>OGKA01002798.1_pt1 | contig 10058 bp, 10 predicted proteins | sample 1572211 | NCBI WGS metagenome assembly OGKA01 (sample SAMEA2582125, study PRJEB24529) | metagenome | biome: Human gut stool | place: China | collected 2011
TAAAAGCGGTTTGTCAAGTCCTCCATGCTTCTTTCATACATCTGATTACAAATCACATATAAATGAATTAATTTATATCCGAATATATTAGTTATATGACGGGAGAAGTATATCTTTGTGTGATTAGTTGCTACACGAAATATGAATCCAAAACTTACAGACTGTTTATGAGAAGAAATCTTGTTGGTATCATTGTTCTAATCTTGTTGTCCGTTAGGGTCGTAAATGCACAGACTGTTGCTGACTCTATAGCAATAGTGACAGCTCCTTGGGAAGTGGTGACCGTAGAAAATGGAATTGTACATAAGCGGGCTTCCATCCCTTTTCTTTATCAAGGCACTCAGTCCATTAATATATTGGAGATAAATCCGAAGACTGGCAAAAAGATCGGCATTGCCTTTACCGGACAATTGGAGAAAATAAGCCGGATTGCCCGGAAACATCAGGCCATCGGAGCCATCAACGGCTCCTATTTTGATATGACGAAAGGAAACTCCGTCTGTTTTCTGAAGGTGGGAAGTCAGGTTGTGGACACTACTTCGTTGGATGAATTGAAGTTGCGGGTGACAGGAGCAGTTTATGAGAAGAAAGGAAAAGTGAAGCTCATTCCTTGGGACAGGCAGATCGAGAAGAACTACAAGAAAAATAAAGGTTCTGTGTTAGCTTCTGGCCCGTTGATGCTGAAAGACGGGGAATACTATGACTGGAGTCAGTGCAATGCCAATTTTATAGAAACCAAACATCCGCGTAGTGCTATTTGTCTGACTGAAGAAGGAAAGATTCTGTTTGTTACTGTCGATGGGCGATCTCCGGAAAATGCTGTCGGAATCAACATTCCGGAACTGGCACATCTGCTTCATGTATTGGGTGGAAAAGATGCGCTGAATCTGGATGGAGGAGGTTCTACCGCCTTATGGCTGTCCGGTGCACCGGAAGAGGGAATTGTGAACTTTCCCTGTGATAACAGAAACTATGATCATCAAGGAGAGCGTAAAGTGGCAAACTTCCTTTATGTTCATTAAGAGAGTATTCACATGGTTGCTGTTCACTTTTGGAGAGAGGAATTATATATAATATAATGTATAAGCAAGTAATTTCTATTATATAGCGGACATGATTCAGTATAAAACTTTTCTTATCGCTCAGGTTTTGGCTCTCCGAAGTCAGGCAGCGATGAGGAATGGTCCTGGCACCGGGGAAGGCTTATTTCTTTCAGTTTTTCTTCTTGCGTACGTCCTTCCCTTCGAATTTGCAGATTGCCTCTATCCAGTCTTCGGTTAGCGGCATCGACTCATGTTTTTCCAGGTCGAAAGTTACCATGATCGATTTGCAGATACATTTCACCTCTAGGGTTTCCGTGTCGATCACCCGTTGGATGAGATGAAAGCTTTTGGTTCCAATTTCAGAAACGGCGGTTTGTACGGCAATATGATCGGATGCGAAAATCTGCTTTACAAAATTGGCTTCGATATGAACGACCACTATGCCGATCTTTTCCCAGTCCACTCCCGGACATACGGAGGCGAAATATTCAGTCTTCCCCAAGTCATAGAAAGAAAAGTAGACAGTGTTGTTGACGTGACCGAATTTATCTACGTCGTTGAAGCGCAACTGGATAGGCAGTGCATGATGAAATACGATTTCTTCCATTGTTTTCACTTAATCTTTTTGAATTCGACGCAAAAGTAGTACTTTTGCGTGTTATTCTCAACTGAAATTACTCAAGAAATGATAGAAGATATTAAAAAAGCCTGTCAGGTGATGAATGAAGGAGGTGTCATCCTTTATCCTACCGATACCGTTTGGGGCATAGGCTGCGACGCGACTAACGAAGAAGCTGTACGTCGGGTATATGAGATTAAGAAACGTGCTGATAGCAAAGCTATGCTGGTGCTGGTTGATTCGTCTGTCAAGGTGGATTTTTATGTACAGGATGTTCCTGATGTGGCATGGGATTTGATAGAAGTTGCCGATAAACCATTGACGATTATCTATTCCGGTGCACGCAATTTGGCTCCGAACCTGCTTGCGGAAGACGGAAGCGTGGGAATCCGTGTGACGAATGAAGCGTTTTCCAAACGTCTTTGCCAGCAGTTCCGCAAGGCAATCGTGTCTACATCAGCCAATGTAAGCGGCCAGCCGGGAGCTGCCAACTTTAGTGAAATCAGTGACGAGATCAAATCGGCAGTAGACTATATCGTCGGCTATCGTCAGGACGATATGAGCAGACCGAACCCCTCAAGTATTATAAAACTGGACAAAGGTGGAGTGATTAAGATAATTCGCGAATAAATGAAAGAGGAAAAACTTAGTTTATTGCAGCGTTGCATCAAGTGGCGGGAAAATAATATCAAGGAGAAACAGTTTATCCTGATATTGAGTTTTCTGGTGGGGATTTTCACTGCGTTTGCCGCTTTACTATTGAAGTTCTTCATTCACCAGATACAGAACTTCTTAACAGATAATTTCAATGCGACGGAAGCCAACTATTTGTATCTGGTGTATCCGGTAGTCGGGATTTTTCTTGCAGGCTGGTTTGTGCGTAACATTGTGAAGGATGACATCAGCCATGGGGTCACCAAGATTCTGTATGCTATCTCCCGTAGGCAGGGACGCATCAAGCGGCATAACATTTGGTCGTCTACCATTGCCAGTGCCATTACGATCGGATTCGGTGGATCGGTAGGGGCGGAGGCGCCGATTGTGCTGACGGGGTCGGCGATCGGTTCCAATTTGGGTAGTGTGTTCAAAATGGAGCACCGGACGTTGATGTTGCTGGTAGGATGTGGCGCTGCAGGTGCGATTGCCGGAATCTTTAAGGCTCCGATCGCCGGACTGGTGTTTACGCTGGAAGTCCTGATGATAGATCTGACTATGTCTTCTTTACTCCCGTTGCTGATTTCTGCAGTGACGGCGGCAACCGTTTCGTATATCACTACCGGCACGGAAGCCATGTTCAAGTTTCATCTCGACCAGGCATTCGAACTGGAACGTATTCCTTTCGTTATCCTGCTGGGGATTTTCTGCGGTCTGATTTCGCTGTACTTCACACGTGCTATGAACTCGGTAGAAGGAGTTTTCGGTAAGCTCAACAATCCTTATAAGAAACTGGCTTTCGGCGGTGTTATGCTGAGTGTGCTGATTTTCCTTTTTCCACCTCTCTATGGTGAAGGTTACGATACAATCAACCTGTTGCTGAACGGAACGTCTGCGGCGGAGTGGGATACGGTGATGAACAACTCCATGTTCTACGGCTACGGCAATCTGTTATTGGTCTATTTGATGTTGATTATCTTATTGAAGGTATTTGCTTCCAGTGCGACGAACGGTGGTGGTGGATGTGGTGGTATATTTGCTCCTTCACTTTATCTGGGATGTATTGCCGGATTTGTATTCTCGCATTTCAGCAATGATCTTGCTTTCTCAGCTTATCTGCCCGAAAAGAATTTCGCTTTAATGGGAATGGCGGGAGTGATGAGCGGAGTGATGCACGCTCCGTTGACGGGTGTCTTCCTGATTGCTGAACTGACCGGAGGATACGACTTGTTCCTTCCGTTGATGATTGTGTCTGTCAGTTCTTATCTTACGATTATAGCATTTGAGCCTCATAGTATCTATTCGATGCGTCTGGCAAAGAAAGGACAACTGCTTACGCATCATAAGGATAAAGCGGTATTGACATTGATGAAAATGGAGAATGTCGTGGAGAAGGATTTCGTAGTGGTTCATCCTGAAATGGATTTAGGCGAACTGGTGAAGGCTATCGCCGCTTCCCACCGGAATGTGTTTCCCGTGACGGATAAGAAGACTGGCGAACTGTTGGGAGTTGTACTGCTCGACGATATCCGGAACATCATGTTCCGTCAGGAACTTTATCATCGTTTTACTGTTAATAAATTAATGACATCCGCCCCGGCCAAGATATTCGATTCGGACGGAATGGAACAGGTGATGCAGACTTTCGATGATACCAAAGCCTGGAATCTTCCCGTGGTGGATGAGGAAGGACGTTATCAGGGATTTGTCTCTAAATCGAAGATATTTAACTCATACCGGCAGGTATTAGTACATTTTTCAGAAGACTAACCACCCGCCGTCCGACAAGGTACCAGGGCCTGGGTTCTATGTAGATAAAAGTGATTAGATTATGAAGAAAGAAGATTTAAGAATAGTATATATGGGTACTCCCGATTTTGCGGTGGAGGCCTTGCGTCAGTTGGTAGAAGGCGGATATAACGTTGTGGGCGTGATAACGATGCCCGATAAGCCGGCCGGACGCGGACATAAGATTCAATATTCTCCCGTTAAACAATATGCGCTCGAACAGAATTTGCCGTTACTCCAACCGGAGAAGTAGAAAGATGAGGCGTTTGTACAGGCGTTGCGTGAATGGAAAGCCGATTTGCAGATTGTGGTTGCTTTCCGTATGTTACCGGAAGTGGTGTGGAGTATGCCGCGGTTGGGAACTTTCAATCTCCATGCTTCTTTGCTTCCTCAATACCGGGGGGCCGCTCCTATCAATTGGGCGGTAATTAATGGAGATACGGAAACGGGTATCACTACTTTCTTCCTGAAGCATGAGATAGATACGGGAGAAGTCATTCAGCAGGTACGTGTACCTATTGCCGATACGGATAATGTAGAGATTGTGCATGATAAACTGATGATGTTGGGCGGAAAGCTGGTCGTTGAGACGGTGGACGCCATTCTGAACGGTGTGGTAAAACCGGTTCCGCAGGAAGAAATGGCGATTGTCGGTGAGCTTCGTCCTGCTCCGAAGATATTCAAAGAGACTTGCCGGATCGACTGGAATCAACCGGTGAAGAAAGTCTATGATTTTATTCGCGGACTCTCTCCTTATCCGGCTGCCTGGAGTGAATTGGTCAGTCCTGAAGGAGAAGTGGTGGTCGTGAAGATTTTCGAAAGCGAAAAAGTTAGTGAAGCGCATCAATTGTCTGCCGGAACGATTGTGACGGATGGGAAGAAATATATAAAGGTGGCTGTGCCCGATGGGTTCGTGTCTGTCCTTTCTTTGCAACTTCCCGGCAAGAAACGTCTGAAAACGGATGAATTGCTTCGTGGATTCCGTCTGACGAACGAATATAAAATGAACTGATCTGATAATAGATAACATGAACCGTCTCGAGTTCGAGACAAACCGAATCTAAAATAAAAGAATTATGAAACCAATTATCGCTCCTTCCATTCTTTCCGCTGATTTCGGATATTTGGCGAAAGATATTGAAATGGTAAACCGCAGTGAGGCGGAATGGGTACATATTGATATTATGGACGGGGTATTTGTCCCTAACATCTCATTCGGCTTTCCGGTACTGAAATATGTGGCAAAGCTGAGTAAGAAACCGTTGGATGTGCATCTGATGATTGTTAATCCGGAGAAGTTTATCCCGGAAGTAAAAGCATTGGGAGCGCATACGATGAATGTGCATTATGAGGCTTGCCCTCATTTGCATCGGGTGGTACAACAGATTAGAGAGGCAGGGATGCAACCTGCCGTGACGATTAATCCGGCAACTCCCGTAGCTTTGTTGCAGGACATTATCCGAGATGTATATATGGTGCTTGTCATGAGCGTGAATCCCGGATTTGGTGGGCAGAAGTTCATTGAACATTCCGTAGAAAAAGTCCGTGAACTACGTGCTTTGATTGAACAGACTGGCTCAAAGGCTTTGATTGAAGTGGACGGTGGTGTGAATCTGGAAACGGGTGCACGTCTCGTTGAGGCGGGTGCAGATGCTTTGGTAGCTGGTAATGCAGTCTTTGGAGCACCGGATCCGGAAGCAATGATTCACCGGTTACACGAGTTGTAGAGAATTGTGGTATCATATCTCCATAGATATCCTTATATACGCCTGGTTATCCCTTGGATAGCAGGCGTTTTTTGTGGTGATCGTTTCTTCAACGGTTCGCCGGAGCTCTTTTGGGGAATCCTTGCCTTTTGTTTTTTAGCCGGTCTCTCTATAGGTTGTTATTTCCTTGGACGCTATTCTCTGCGTTGGTGCTTCGGAATTGCGATTCTTGCTCTTTGTTTTACAGGTGGCTGGGTGGGAATAACCTGGCAGCTACAACATGCAACGGGATATACTTTCCCGAAAGAGGAAACGGTTTATCGGGGGTGGGTGACGGATACTCCCGAAACTAAGGAACATACTTTTCTTTGCCGGGTATTGTTGAAAGAACAGCGTGATTCGACAGCTATTCATTCGATAGATGATTGTAAGGCTATTCTATATCTGCAACGGGATTCGGCGGCTGCCGGATTAAAGCGGGGAGATGAATTATGGGTGTCTGCTCGTATTTCTCCGCCTGTAAATGGACAGAATTTCGATGAGTTCGACTATGCCCGTTATCTGATGCGGAAGGGAATCAGTGGAACAGGATATGTCGTGTCCGGAAAATGGATGCTGGTATCTTCAGAAATGTTATCTTCCGGTAACGGAAATATTGCTCGGAAGAGCACTCTTCTGGAGGTAGCCGGTTCTTGTCGCGACAGAATACTTTCTCTTTATCGCCAACTTGGTTTTGAAGGTGACGGACTGGCTGTACTTTCTGCTTTGACTGTAGGTGATAAAACCGAACTAAGTGACTCTGTTCGTGAAAGTTATTCGGTAGCTGGTGCCAGTCATGTGCTTGCATTGTCCGGGTTGCATATCGGGCTGTTGTATGCCTTGCTCTTTTTTATATTGAGTCCTGTTGCGAAGAGAGGGAACGCAGGCAGATGTTTGCGGGCTGTATTTCTTCTTATCCTTCTTTGGGCTTTCGCTTTTTTTACCGGGCTTTCACCATCGGTAGTCCGTTCGGCTTGTATGTTTTCGATCTGGGCAGTGGCGGATATTTTTAATCGTCAGGCTTTATCTTTGAATACGTTGGCGGCGACTGCATGGGGTATGTTACTTTGTAATCCGGTATGGCTGTTTGATGTCGGTTTTCAACTATCCTTCTTGGCTGTTGCTTCTATTCTACTGACATATAAACCCATTTATCGGTTACTTCCGGTAAAGAGTAGGATCGGGAGATATTTCTGGGGACTAATGAGCGTATCTATTGCGGCACAGCTAGGCACTGCTCCTCTTGTTATGTTTTATTTCTCCCGTTTTTCAACTCATTTTCTGTTTACTAATTTAGTAGTCATTCCTCTGGTTACCATCATTTTGTATTCTGCCGTTGTTATGCTTCTCTTGACTCCGCTACACTGGATACAAAATTTTATAGCAGAGGGCGTCAAGTTTCTTCTGGATGCACTTAATACTTTCATTCATTGGGTAGAACAGCTTCCTTATGCTTCTATTGACGGAATATGGCTATATCAGTTGGAAGTACTCGGCCTTTACCTCTCCGGCGGTCTGGTGTTTTACTATTTCGCAAACCGGGGATTAAAGAATCTTCTGATCTGTCTCTTTTCAATATTATTGTTAGGTGTCTATCATGTGTCTATGTCCTGGGTGGACCGTCCTCTGGATAGTATTGTTTTCTATAATGTTCGCGGTTGTCCGGCAGTTCATTGTATAGACAATAATGGGAATTCACGGATAGTTTATGGAGATAGTCTTTCTGATAAAAGGCAGTTGTATCGTGTTGCAACAAATTATTGGAATCATCACCAATTATTGTCGCCGTTAGAGGTGACAGCCGATTATCAAGATACCGCGCTCTGCTGCCGGGAACAAATACTGTCTTACCATGGACGACGCATTTGTATGGTGACCGATCATCGCTGGCGGAACAAATCTGCCGCTACTCCGTTATATATTGATTATCTTTACTTATGCAAAGGCTATAATGGTCATTTGAAAGAACTCAGGTTGCTCTTTGCTCCGGAGTGCATTATATTAGATGCATCCCTTTCGGAACATCGCAAGCAACTCTTTGAAGAGGAATGTAAACAGTCCGGTTTGCGTTTTATCTCTTTATCCGAAAAAGGTTCTGTGCGGTTTTTGCTCTAAGTACAAAGATTTATCGTACATTTGCATCTTGATAAAGTATTATAGTATGTTGACGAAAGTAATTGAACAAGCCAAAATAGATCATTTTACCAAATGGTTTGAACGGGCTGACAAAATAGTAATTGTATCTCATGTATCTCCTGATGGTGATGCTATTGGTTCTTCACTAGGATTATACCATTTTTTTGATTCACAGGAAAAGACAGTAAACGTAATCGTTCCCAATGCTTTCCCCGATTTCCTTCGGTGGATGCCGGGCAGCAAAGACATTCTCTTGTACGACCGTTACAAAGAATTTGCGGATAAGTTGATAGCCGAAGCAGACGTAATCTGCTGTCTGGATTTCAATGCATTGAAACGTATTGATGATATGGCGGATGCGATAGCAGCTTCTCCCGCACGTAAAATAATGATCGATCATCATCTTTACCCGGAAGAATTCTGTAAGATTACGATGTCTTACCCGAAGATTTCTTCTACTTCCGAATTGATCTTTCGGTTGATCTGCCGTATGGGCTATTTTAGCGACATCTCTAAAGAAGGAGCCGAATGTATCTACACAGGTATGATGACGGATACAGGCGGATTCACCTACAACTCCAACAATCGGGAAATCTATTTTATCATCAGCGAACTTCTTTCCAAAGGGATTGATAAGGATGATATCTATCGTAAAGTATATAATACGTACTCGGAAAGCCGTTTGCGTCTAATGGGGTATGTGTTGTCTAATATGACTGTTTATTCGGACTACAATGCAGCCTTAATCACATTGACAAAAGCCGAACAGAGTAAGTTTAATTATATAAAAGGTGATAGCGAAGGGTTTGTGAATATCCCTCTTACTATTAAAAACGTTTGTTTCTCCTGCTTCCTGCGTGAGGATACGGAGAAGCCGATGATTAAAATTTCCCTTCGTTCGGTAGGTAGCTTCCCATGCAATCAGTTGGCTGCCGAATTTTTCCACGGAGGCGGACATCTCAATGCCTCGGGCGGTGAGTTTTTCGGAACAATGGAGGAGGCCAAAGCTGTCTTTGAGAAAGCACTGGAGAAATATAAACCTTTACTCACAGCAAAAAGCTGAGTGCGGAAGGTTAAAAGTGAATATTGAAAGGTTAAAAGATACGAACTTTCAACATTCCTCTTTCAACTTTTAATGATTTTGAGATACATTTGTGCGGAATATAGCTAATTAACAGATAATGAAGAAACTTATATTTTTATTTCTCTCTGTGATAGCAGCCGGAAGTCTGTTCCAGGCATGCGACAATTCTAAGACTTATGCAGAAATGCTGGAGGATGAAAAGAATGCGGTGAATAAGTTCATCAAAGATAGTGCAATTAATGTGATCTCCTTAGAGGAGTTCGAACGGGATACAATTACCGATCTGTCAAGAAATGAATATGTTGCTTTCTCAAATGGCGTCTATATGCAGATTGTAGATCGTGGAAATGCGGATGATCCGGAAGATACTTTTGCTAATAATAATGTGATTTGTGCCCGCTATCTGGAAAAGAATATAGCGAGTAATGAGTTGACTTGTTTCAATGTTGTCCTTCCTGAATATATTAATGCTTCTGATTATTATAGATCTCCCCTTACATTCCGTTATGTCAACGAAAATTCATCAGCTTATGGAATTGTTTTAAGCACTCCTCTTGATTATGATTATTTGTGGACAGCAAATTCGTACGGAACAGCTATTCCCGGTGGATGGCTGTTGGCATTGCCATACTTGCGGGATAATGCTCATGTACGTTTGATTATTCCTTCAAAAATGGGGCATAGTATTTCGCAACAGAATGTGATTCCATATTATTATGATATCTGGAAGTTTGAAAAAGCAAAAAGTTAAAGCACTAACATTAAATAAATCTATTAGTTAAAACCTATGACTCTAATCAAATCTATCTCTGGAATCCGCGGAACAATCGGCGGAGGAGCGGGCGAAGGATTGAATCCGCTCGACATCGTAAAATTCACTTCGGCTTATGCTACTTTAATACGTAAGACTTGCAAAGTAAAAAGCAATAAGATTGTTGTGGGACGTGATTCCCCCCTAATCGGCAACAATTTCTTAATCAGTATTGTAA
>OGKA01002802.1_pt1 | contig 10047 bp, 12 predicted proteins | sample 1572211 | NCBI WGS metagenome assembly OGKA01 (sample SAMEA2582125, study PRJEB24529) | metagenome | biome: Human gut stool | place: China | collected 2011
AAATTGAAAAATTGCAAAAATAGAGCTAAAGCTCTATATTTTGCAACCTATGAAGAAAAAATAATGTGTTAGTTTTAAAATTCCATATAAAAAGCCTCCTCTTTTAATTTATAATTTCTTAAAATTTTTATTTTTTAAAAACTATAAGACTTTAAATTTTAAATTTTAAATTGAAAAATTGCAAAAATAGAGCTAAAGCTCTATATTTTGCAACCTATGAAGCAAAAAAAATGGGTGAGTTTTAAACTTCTATATAAAAAGCCTCTTCAAAATTTTTAATTTTTAAAAACTATAAGGCTTTAAACTTTTAATTTTAAGTTCCTATCCTATCCAATTTTTAATTTTTATTAGTTAGGTGGATAAATTGTATACCTAAATTATAAAAACTTTAAAAAACACTATATAAAGCCTTTAAAATTAAAATAGATATTTTAAATAAAAAATTGTGAAGCTAGAATATAAAAATTTATTGTAGAATTTTGTCCCCCATATAATTATTTTTTCTTCATAGGTTGCGATAATTCGGCTAGTGCTGAATTGTCGCAAAATAAAAATAATAAAAATATATTTAATTTTATGTTATAATAATTGTGTAGTTATTAGGATTGAATAAAAAAAAGGCTTTCTCTCCCCTCGTGAAGCCTTTTTTTCTTATAATTTTATTTCGTTATTTTCGTATTGCCTTTTGATCTTATATAGTGTTGGTTTGGTAATTCCTAAAATTTTTGCAACTGAAGTAACTCCTATATTCCCATCTATCCAAGATTTTAAAAGTTGCTTTTCTTCTTTTGTGAGTTCCTTTATTTTTTCTTTTCTACCTAAGACTTTTCCAGTCTTATTACTTATCATTCTTCCCTTTAAATCTCTCTCCATAGTGTTATATGCTTGTCTTTGTCTTACAAGCATTAAATCTCTTTCCCATTCTGCCATAAAAGACAGAATTTGTAATAAGATTGGTTGTAATAAGTTAGATTGTATCTTGTCTTGATTAATTTCAAAATTTAAAAAAGGTTGCTCCACAAAATAAATACTGCATTTCCTAATTTTTATAATCTTTTCAATTTCTCTTTTATTTAGTTCTAAGTTTCTTCCTAATCTATCTAAGGAAGTTATAAAGAGTTCATCTCCACTTGTTAATGTTTCATCTATAAGTTTTTTATAAACAGGTCTGTTAAAATCTTTACCACTTGCAAACTCAATAAAGATGTTTGCTTCCTCCACTCCTTTATTTAATAATGCTTCAATTTGTCTTTGTAGGTCTTGTTCTTTTGTACTAACTCTTACATATCCGTATCTCATTAGTAAATAAAACCCCCTTGTTAATTTTTTTACTTTTTACAAAAAATTTTTTCTTTATTTTTCAATACTTTTTAATTTTAAGAAATAGTTATAATATACAGTCCTTTTATTTACTTCACTTCTAAATATCAAGGCTTTTGAAATGATCTATTATTTTAACTAAATCAACTTTTTTTATTTGTACTGGATTGATTTTTAATTTTAAACAGATTGATTCTATTAGGTCTGTATTAATCTTTTTGTTATCTGCAACGACTGCTATTCTTCCTGCATTTATAAACCCAAAGTCCCGATTTACTAGCTTTTCTAAATTTCTCAATACCTTAGCTTTTTCCATATTCTCCCCTTTTAAATGCTTGAATGCTTTACGATTGATTACAAGCATTTATAAAAAAAGTGCTTGTAAATCAATCATAAATTAAAATTATAATCTATTCTCTAATATTTTATATATATTTTTTCTGTGTCCTACACCTAAACCTTGAACTATAAATGTGTCTTTAACGAATTTTGCTACTATCCTATAATCACTTACCCTAAATCTATATAATCCTACCATATTCCCACTTAATTCTTTACCATAGGCTTTTGGATCTTCACTGCTTTCAAGTTTCTTGATATATTTTAAAATAAACTTTACTGCAGAACCATCTAACTTTTTTAAATCTGCTTTAAAATCATTGGTAGGTATAAATTTATAGCTCATCATAATCAATTCCAAACTCTGAAGCTAGTTCTTTCATTGATCCACAAGGTTTATTATTAGGATCAAGCATTCTATTTACACCTAAAATATAATCTTCTGTATCTTCAAGTTTTTCTAAATACTCAACGAATAATGTAAATAAATCTGTTATATTTGTATTCTTATCTTTTGCATAATTATTTAAAAAATCTTTTTGTTCATCTGTTAAATTTATTGATAATGTTGTCATAATCATCACTCCTTTTTTATCAAAATGCTTGTAATCAATTTGCTTGATTTAAAGCAACTTGTCATTTTTTCATTTCTTTAAGATACATATCAAACAAATAATTAGTTATAGTCGCCATTGTTTCGCCTATTTCAACACTAAATAATTTCATTTTGTTATATATTTCTTCATTCATTCTTATACTTACCGATTTTCCATTACTTAGCTTTCTGTAATGGTCTGGGATAGTTGAATGGTCTACTAATACTCCGCTTTTTTCGTTCTCAATCAATTTTTCTAAGACTGCTATATTCTCCAAAGTAAAGAATTTTTGTAGTCTTGCGATTGGAACATTATTAAAAATTGCTATTTCTGTACTACTTGCTTGATTGCTTTCAGTATGATTACTTTCAATTTCTTTTTCTTCATCTGTATTTGTTTGTAATCTTTCTGCTTGAATTAAAGCAAGTTCTAGGCTTTCTTTATGAAGTCCTATATAGTTCATTACTGCTTTTTTGATACCGACTTTTTTAAATACTTCCTTTTCTCCAGTAATAAAAATAAGAGTATAAGTATCTTCATTTTGATTTTGATAAGAATTTTCCTTATCTAGAAATTGTAAAAATTCTTTACTTAGTCCAAAAGTGCTATTTAACATATTTTCCCCACTCCTTTTTTACTTCTCCTAGTATTTATATTATACCATAAAAATTAAAAAAAGAAAATAAAAAAATGATTGATTGCTTACAGAAAGATTACAAGCAACTTATTTACAAAAGCCTTGAAAATAAAAGAAAAATTACTTTGATTTATTAAGATATTCCAACTTCATTTTTAAAGTATCTAATTGTTGAAAATTATAAAAAAAGTTAAATTTTGACTATTTTAATTTGAAAAAATAATATATATTCTATCGATTATATTATAAAATATCAAAATAATATTTTAAATACATTTTATACTATATTAATACTATAAAATAGATTATATTGTATAAACTTAGTATTGTAAAATATTCTTTAATATGAATATAAAATATAATAATAACAGCTCTAATAATAATCAATAAATATATAATATTATGTTCTAAGATTGTATAAATAAGTATAATTAATTATTAGTATATCAAAATAATAAAATATAAAAGAATAATAATTATGCTACAATTTCATTAAAAAAATAATATCAAAAAATCTTGAAAATTACTAAAAACTAACGGATAATATAGAACTTCCAAGCATACAATACACACACATTTTTTTCTTTTTTTGATTGGCTAACTAAAGGAATTTACAGTTGAAAAAATAAGTCAAGTGCTTGTTTTTTTGCTTGTCAAAAAAATGCGACAGCACACTTTACTTATTTTGAAACTGTGTTAAAATTCCTTTGCCAATCAAAAAAGAAAGACACGATCTAACTTTAGTAGAAAATGTCTTTCTTCTCTTATCTTATAGTTTGTGAATACTGTATAAACTTAATATAATTCCTGCTCCAGCACTTAAGAAGCCTATTACAAAAATGTATATGTAATCTACTGCTTTAACTCCTAAAACTTTATAGAAAATCGATAAAATGCTAATTAATGTTATAAAAAAACAAATGTTTATAAGATGTTTATAAATTTCTTTAGTGGAAGAAATTGTATTTTTCTTAAAGTTATCTATTGTATTAACTAAGTCTTGTACTTCTTCTTTTATATTATTGTCTGCTGTATTTAAAGCCTTATCTAATTTAGTTTTTAATTCTCTTATACTACTTGTAGCATTGTTTAAATCATTGCTAATGTTAGCTATTCTGTTTACAACTGCGAATAAATCCTCTGTCGTTGCTTTATCTTCTTTGTTGGTTTCTACAACTTTTTTAATACTCATAATCTTCATTATTTCCTTTCTTAATTTCTTGATCTCTATTTGTACTTTTTTCTAATTCCTCTTTCTCTTTTTCTTGTTGCTCTCTTAATAATTTTTCTTTTTCTTTAATAGTAGCCTCTAGTGCCTCCTCTAATACAGATTTTCTAGGTTTTGGTTTAACTGTTACAACCTTTTCTTCTTTCTTCTTAATTTCTTCTTTTTCTTCCTCTCTATCTTCTTCTTCAGAAGAAGAAGTATCCCAATAAAAAGTTTGTCTAGGCTTTTCTAGATCTAGTCTATATTGATTTAATTCTTTATCTTCCAAATTTTTATCTTTGGTATATTCTATAAATTCTTTTTTCATGTAGGTATAGATATTATCTAATGCAGTTCCTAAACTTGAATTTTTATCCCAGCTACCTAACATATTATTTATATTATTTTCTATTTCTTCTTTTTTCTTAAATGCTGGAAGCTCCTTAAAAAATTTTTTTATTTCTTCTTCTGATTTTTCGATATTTTTAGATATATCTTTTTGCATCTTTTTTAATTCTTCTATACTAGCTTTTTCTATTTGGCTTGTACTAGGTACTTCTTTATAAAATTGATCCTTTAAAATCTTTATATTAGCATTATTTTTAACTAATTTAGAATTTTGAAGCTCCTCTATTGTGTAATCTTCTGTTAAGTTCTTAAATGTATTTTTTAAATAAGTTGATGTTGCTTTATTTATAGAATCTTCTTTTATATTTTTAGTTATTTCCTCTAACATAAAATCTTTTACTTTATTTGAAAAATATCCATTTACTTCTTTATATTTGATGTTAAAATGCTCTTTTTCTCTTTCTGTCTTTCCAAATTCACTAATTTTAAAATAATTTTCTATTTGCTTGTCTATATTATTTTTATAATCTTCTATACCTTTTTTTACTAATTCTTTATTTAATTTTAGCTCCAGCTCTTTTAGTGGATCTTTTTTCTCTCTGATATTGCTAAAATTGTATTCTTTTTCTAGTTCTTTTCTCCTACTTAATTCTAATTCTTTATTCGCTAAAATTTCTAGTGATAAATCATAATCAAAAAAATTTTTTTCCTTAGCATTTTTAAATTGATTATCTAAAATTCCAGCTATTCTATATAGACTTACAGCTTTTTTATTTTCTCCAGCAAAATTATTTTCCTTGCTGAAGAAGATCTGTTTTTTTTCTGGAACTACTTTAGTATAAATTCCTTGCTTTTCTAATACTTCTTTAAAGTTACTTAAATTAGTTGTATTATCCTTTAATATAATATCCCATTTATCTATAATCTTGGATATAAAACCATTTTCATAACTCTTGTACAGATTTTTATTATATAAATTAATACTTCTTTCGCCTTTTTCAATCCTTTTGTAACCAAAAAAAAAGCTATATCATCACTACTTTTTTTTAAATCTTCTAAGGGTCTTTCGTGGCTTTTTAATTCTCCTTTTTCGTATCTTTCTTTATACTGCTTTCTTTTTAGGTCGCTTTCGGACAGCTCCACGTACTTTAATCCATTTTGATAATTGACATTATCAACTATAAAATGGGTGTGAATATGGTCTTTATCGCTATGAGTGGCTATATAGCACTTAAAACCTCTACTTAAAAAATTTTCTTCTGCGAATCTTGTTGCAATTTCAAGTGCTTTTTCTGCTGTTATGTTGTCCTCTGGGCTAAAACTTTGTATATAGTGTTTATACATTTTACCAGACACTTTATTATAACTTCTTTTGTTATACATTATTTCATTGAAGGCTTTTTCCATATCTTCATTTAATCCTATTCCACTTGTTAAAACTTCCTCTGTATCTGCATCTTTTCTGCTAATGTATTCTAATACAGCTTTTAAACTTGCTATACTTTTCCCTACTTCTCCTACGCTTTTTAAGATTGGCATTATTATTCCCCCTTTATTGCTTTTTTATAATTTTTTAGTGCTATTTGTATATCCGAATGTGCTATATAAAAATCTTTCATTAATGTATTTATATTTGTATCTTTAATAATTCCTAAAATATCGTATTTAATTAATTGATTAATTAGTCCTCCTAGCTTATTTGTAGCTGTTATTAATTCCTTTGTAGAATTAGTTAGTTCTAGCAATTCAGCAAAACTATTTTTAACCTCTAACTTCTCTCCTTTTTCTTCTCTTATAATTCCCTTTAAATCCTTAATTAAAAGTTGCCTTATATAATCTGCTTTTGTTGTCTGCTCTAGTTCTAATTTTTTATCTAAAACTTTAACAATTTTATAAGGTACTCTAAACTCTATTCTATATAGTTCTTCCTCTAAATTTTCTTTAATAATTTCAGAATTTTTAGCCATTTATAATCAACTCCATTAATATAGTCTATGCTTTCTCTGGCGAATAGCTTTTTTAATAGTTAAGGTTGTCCCCTTAAATATTAAAAAGCTATTCGCAATAGCGGGGTGTGGGGGTGCTAAAACTCCCACTCTTGTTGGAATAATAATAAATGCACTGCATTTTTATTATGTAAACAAGATAAAGGGGTCAAGGGGAATCCCCTTGCAATGCGGGTCGAAGTCGGTTTACCGACAAGACTGGTAGCATTGCCTGTTATTCTCAAAGTAGAAAAAATTTTAATATGAATATAACATTTTGATAAAAATATTATATCATAAAAATTATTGATACTGAAGAGAATAATAGCATTTTTTTATTGACTTTGCCTCATTATTAGTATACAATATTTGTATAATAATAATGAAGCAAGGAGGAAAATAAAAAAATGGCTAAATCTAAAACCAAAAATGAACTAACAGATTTACTAGATAGCATAAGAAAAAGTCTTAACAATAAGACAACTCTAACAGATAAGGATATAACAAAAATAACTGATGTACTAGAAATTAATAAGATTAAAAAAGAATTATTAGAAAAAATTGAAACTGCATCCGCTTTTAAGTTTGTTACAACTGAAAAAATCTTAGAATTTTTTACTAAAATCGCAAAAGATATAAAAAGTGAATTTGAAAATTTAGAAATTGAAGAAAATCGTTTAGCTGAAGAAAATAAAAAAATAAGAGCAAAAAATAAAAAAAATACAGAAAAAAAAGAGATTATAGAAAATAATAATTTTTTATAAAAAAAACGAAGCTCTGTAATGCCTCTAAAAAGCATTTTAAAAAGGGTAGCCATATAACAGCTACCCCCTTTTTTTATTTGTTAATTTCTAAAAGATTATTATTCATAATTTTAATACTTTCTTGAAGTCTTTTTCTATTTTTTTGTAATTCTTCATTCAAGTCTTTTGAATTTGGAAAAATTAATTTTGATAAAGCAGTATGAATTATAACTAAGTCTTTATCAAAATGTTTTGCTAATTCTTCTGCTCCTCTTTGTCCTGCATCATCATTATCAAAGAGAAGATTTGCTATTAGTTTTTTCTTATATTTCATTTTGAAAATTTCGGCGATTGAATTAACTCTATCTGCTATTAGTTTATAATTAGAATTTGCTCCTCCACTGCTGAAGGCTACACAATTATTTTTTAATAATGCTTTCAATGTTAAACAATCAAAAATTCCCTCAAAGATATAAAAAACTCCTCTAGTTTGAACTAAATTTATTTCATCAACTTGATCTAATAAATAGCAATAGTTCCCTAAAACACTATTAAGATTTTGAGAGTTTTGGTATCTCATTTCTTTATCTTTTCCGAATAGTTTTAATGGAGTTACTAACCTGCGAATAAAACTATAATCTGTGCATCTGAAAATAATATTGTAATCTGCAGAATCCTTTTGATGTTCTATCCCTACGAAATTTTTAAAGTATTTTAGATCTTCCACCAGAAAACCTCTATTATAAAAATACTCTTTTTCTTCTTCAGTAATATTATCAAAATTGTTATAACAGTAGTTATAAAATTTAACATAATTTTTATTGTTTGTACTCTCTAAAACTGCTGTTGTGTCTATATTTAATACTTGCTTTTCTGAAGGAGTAAAAGTATATAAATATGGTGGCTTTATATTAAAAAACTTTTCTCCTAAAACAAGGTCTAAAACCTCTTTGTTTTTCTTTTTGGTAAACCTACAATCTATCTTTTTTATAATATCTAATATATCCCCATCATAACCACAACTCCAGCACTTACACCTTAAATAATTTGTCTTTTCTTCTTTGTAAAAACCCATCTTTTCTGCTCCACAATGGAAGCATTCCATTCCATTTTTTGCTGGAGTAATATTATAGTGTTGTAGAATTTTGTCCCCTATAGAATTAAAAAGTTTTAGTTTATCCTCAAAATCTTTATAATATCTTCCTTTATACATTTTTTACTCCTAGTCTATTATTTTATACTTATAACGATGCTTAAATTCTCCTATTAAAACTTTTTTTAAGAATTCTGGATCTTTTTCCCATTTATATTCCTTTTCTTTAATTTTGTAAAATTCTTCAAATAGCATATTAAATTCTTCTCTACTTATTTCTATCTCTTCTTTTTCTTCTGTCTTTTGAAATTCCGTTTCTTTTGCTATTTCTTGGATAGATTTTATATTAAATTTACTATTATTTGTTTCTTTTATATCTTCCTCAATTTTTCCAAAAGAAGAAAAAACATTTTTATATAATAATCCTTGATCTTCTTCAATAAATTCTTTATTTACATTTTCTAGTTTATCTAATTCTTCTTTCCTTTTTTCTGTCATTGGTGCTACACCATTAACAATTAAATTTGCAAAATAAGCCTCCTTGTTAATGATACCTTTATTTTCAGAAACAAATAACCAAGTTTCATCTAACCAATTTTTTAAAATTTCAAAAGAATGAGTTAATTCTAATTTTTCTAATTTATTTTTAATCTCATTAGTATAAGACATTGTTAAAAATGTTGTGCTGAAATACTCCTCAATTTTAGAAATGTTATAATTTGGAAGTAATTCTATTTCAAAATTATCTTCTTCTTTGAATTTAAAGTAAATTATTAAATTTGTTACTTTTCCACTTTTTTTAACTTTTTCAAATGTTAATTCTTCAAAATGTTGCTTTAATTCTTTTTTAGAAAAATTTAATACTTGTTTGTCTATATCGCTCATTCTGTAGGAAGCTGGAATATCCATAACTTTTTTAAAATCATCTATTTTATAATTTTTCCAGCAACATAATTTATTATTATGTCTTACTTTTTCTCCTTTTGCGAATTGTTTTAATTGTAAAAAAAGTCTATAGCTGTATTTACTATTTAAACTGTTTAATGCTTTTAAATTCGCAATAGTAAATTCTCTAGCTAATTTATTTAAATAATACTTCGTAACTGGGTTTACAGTTACATAAAAATTTTTTTCTCCACTCTTGTTTTTAAAAATATTTACAAATAAAGAAGCCTCTCCCTCGTAAAAACGATTGTTGATGTTAAAATTTATTTGTTTTTGCTTGTGATGTGTAGAAAATACTAATTCTTCTAAATAATTGTCTGTTACAGTTTTTGTGTTGTTTAGATTTAAAATTTCTCTTAGTTCAGAGTAAGGAATAACTACTTGATCTGTTCCTTTCTCTAGGACTTGCGAACAAATTGAAAATAAAATTTTATAATCGTAAAGATTGAAATTGGTTAATTTTAAAAAATTAATATCATTATGAATTTTTAAAAGTACTTTACTATCGTTATTTTCCATTACTGCACCTCTTTTTTTCTTTAATTGTAAGTATTATATCACACAAAAGGGGATATGTAAATACATTATATCCCCTTGCTGTAGAATTCCATCCCCTTTTACTGTAGAATTTTGTCCCCCATAAAAAAAATATATGTATAATTATAAAAATAAAGTTTCTTTAAATACCAATATAAAAAAAACAAAAGTTTAAATAAAATTAAAAAGAAAATACAAAATCTTTTTATATTTAATTCACTGTAGAATTTTATCCCCTCGTGATTTAATTCACTGTAGAATTTTATCCCCTCGTGATTTAATTCACTGTAGAATTTT
>OGKA01002807.1_pt1 | contig 10018 bp, 8 predicted proteins | sample 1572211 | NCBI WGS metagenome assembly OGKA01 (sample SAMEA2582125, study PRJEB24529) | metagenome | biome: Human gut stool | place: China | collected 2011
GGTTATATAGAACTTCCTGAAGTAGCCTTACGGGGGCTGGTATCGACTGAAAGTGAACTGACGCTTGGGGATATGCAACTCAGCGAGGAAGAGATTTATAAGAAGGAAAAAGCATGGCTGGATTTTAGTATTATACATGACCAGATAGAGACTATTGAACGTCGCCGTCTGGAACTGAAGGTGACTTCGTTATCATTCAATACTTTTTACGAATACGCGATGCAGCGGGTTCCTGATATATGTAAAGAGAATAATATTTTATTCGACTTCAGTTCTTTCCGGTTTATGCTGAAGGATTTTTATCGTGGGGGGATTTTTGAAAAAACGCTGAATGAAGAATTTGACGGTACGCTCTTCGATGAAACGTTTATCGTTTTCGAAATAGATTCGATCAAGGACCATAAATTACTGTTCCCACTAGTGACCTTGATTATTATGGATGTTTTTCAACAAAAAATGCGCATCAAGAAGAAGCGCAAGACTTTGATAATTGAGGAAGCATGGAAGGCTATTGCTTCTCCGCTGATGGCAGAATATATTCAATATTTGTTTAAAACAGCCCGTAAATTTTGGGCGAATGTAGGTGTAGTTACGCAGGAAATACAAGATATTGTTGATTCTCCCATTGTGAAACAAGCGATCATAAATAACTCGGATGTGATTGTCCTGCTGGATCAATCCAAGTTTAAAGAACGCTATGACGAGATTAAGGCGATTCTTGGCTTAACGGATGTGGAAGTGAAGAAAATATTTACGATCAATCGTCTGGAGAACAAGGAGGGGAGGTCGTTTTTCCGAGAAGTGTATATCCGACGCGGGAGTGTAGGGGATGTGTTTGGTGTGGAAGAGTCACGTGAATGTTATATGACTTATACGACAGAACGTGCAGAGAAAGATGCACTGAAACTCTATAAGCATGAGTTGGGAGGTTCAATTCAAGATGCCCTGGAGGCTTATTGCCGTGATTGGGACCGGTCCGGCATTGAGAAGGCACTGGAGTTTGCCCAACTTGTCCATAAGAATGGGAAGGTGCTGAATTTACCTGTAGGGCAGGGGAGAAAATAATAGCTGTTCGGAATGGAGAAGAAATATTTGTTGTCGTTGTTGTTTATGGTGTGTCTGTTCCTGCAGGGAGAATCCTTGCAGGGGCAGACTTTCGTGAAAGTGAACATTGATGCCCGCACAGTGGCGGCCATGTCTTCTGAATACGCTGCTGCTGCTTTTGCAGAGGGATACTACAATGAACAGGTAAAAGATATACTTGCAAAATACGGAGTGGCAGAAGTGGCTGCTGCCGGTATTTTTACTTCGAAATACATGGACAGGAAGGCTTTGACAAATTTAGGTATATGGAGGGAGGGCTCTGAAAATCAGTATTATCGGCGCATTTATCGCCTTGTATCGGCTAAAATTATTCCGATGATCTGGGAACTTTCGGGGCAATTACTGCAATATCCGCATAAGTCATTGTACTGGGGATCGTATTTGGCAAAGGTATGTTCGGAAGTGAAGTCTTTGTGTATGCAGTTTGAAGCGGTGGTGACTAACGGTACTTTGTCATTCGGTGATATCCAGTTTCTGGAACCGGATCCTCGTTTTTCCGCATTCATGCAATTCTCGAAGTTCGGGGAAGCAGACTGGCAAGCTTTCTTTGATGATTTCTCATCCATATCGGAAAATTTTACAGTAGATAATCTGAAAGATGATGTGGGGACGCTCTATGAATTGGGTATGCAACTGGCTACCTCGGGAATTGATGATCTGCAAGGAGATATATTGGGAAATTCAGAGTTTGACGGTTCTCTCAAGGACAAAGCACAGGCTGCAGGTAAGATTGCGAAAAATGTATATGATATCTATAAAGATAGTGACGGACAGGTGGCAGGGCTTTTCAGGCAGTATTTGGGTGATAACCCGACGACTGCGGATTTGTTTAGCTTCTCGTCTTACAACCTGACTGGCTGGGTTGATGATTATTTGAATGAAGCAGCGGGAAGCCATTATGTTCAGCGTTGGTATATCGGACGGGTGGAGTCCGGATCGGAGAAAGTGGGGGAATATAATCCTCCTACAGATGATTACAATGTACTTGAAGGACCGCAATGGGTACGGTTTGATACGAGTGACGAATCGTTTTTCCCGAATGCTGCACAACTGGAACAGGTGCTGTCGAACTCTGAAGGATATGCGGGGTGGTCTCGTAGCCGTATACAACAACTGAATGAACGGAATGACGGATACACATACTATATGTCGAGATCGTTGCTTGCCTATCGTATTTCAAGAGGCAACAGTCTGACCAAAAAGGCTTATGCTTACCAAATTAGCATAACCAGGTCGTGGTATCTGAGCGAGGAGGTTCATGAGGAATACTTTGATTCATACCGGATGGATCTGGTTACTTTTAAAATGAAGTTGCAAGCTTTGTTGAACGAGTACAACGACAATGAGGAAGGGAAGGTGTTCCAACTTAAATATGATTCGAAGAATTATTATCAAGTGGCCGATGATGTGAAACTGAAAGGCTGTGAAAACGTGATTATAAGTGCAACATGTACGGATAATGTAAAGTTGGGGGAAGGAGCGACGCAATATAAGTGTCAGCGATGTAGCGGTTCGCTTGATGATCATTCGAAAGAATGTGCTATGCAAACTTCCGCGCCTGAATCAGGGGAACTGGATCTGTCGGAACTGGATCGGCTAGAAACTGATTACCGGAGGCAAATAACAACGCTGAATACGGATATACAGGCTTTGGAAGCTAGTAACAGGCGTCTTGCTTCGCTGATTTCCAGTGGTGCATCCGCTGCCGAAATTGCAGAATACAGACGGCAGATGAATGCAAATGCAGAACTTATCAATGAGAAAAATGGACAATTAACCCAATCGGAAAAACTGCTGTTGGATGTGCGACAAGCCAGAAATGAAGCGGAAGCGGATGATGATGTGCCAACGGATGATTATTATCACATTCCGGCTATCATGGAAGATTGCCGGGCTGCTTATGGACTGACCTGGCAGGGGGATGGCTGGTGGAACGGCTATACGTATTATCGATATGCCACTGCGGCTAACGTCAAGGGGGTGATAACATTTGCCGCTAGTTTGTCTATTGCCCGGAAACCGAAATTTTTTCTCGGGATCAAGATTCATCGGGCTATTCTCAAGATAAACTGGCAAATGACAGCTTCGTATTCGGATACACAGGTGGTAGGTAACATATCTCTGGATACAGATATGCCGGAGGGAGAAAAGAAGAAACTTGTTAATGACAGGATGGCGGAGTTGGCCATGGAATTTTCTGGTTGTCAGCTTTCGACGGAATATGTTAAGTCCGATCCATTTGAAGAAGATGGGGCGGATGATACTTACCACTTACTTTGGGCATCGGACCGTTTGGCTATTGCCCGTCAGGTGGAGTCTCGTTTGATGAAGATTTATGCTGACCTGGTTTCGTTCCAGAAAATGACTAATTATAAGCTTTCTATCATAGATGTACTCAAAGGGATTGGACCATATGTGAATGATAATGTGGGACGAAAACAAACTTTGGCCGAGAAGTGCCGGATCAGGTGGCTACGCAATGCTGCAGGAAGTTATCACTCTATTCATTATAACGGTAAATACGATGTGGATGAGAAGAAAGGGGAATGAGGTATTTGAAAAACTATTCTTGGCGGGTATGTTGTGGTTGCTTCCTATGGCTGGATATGCACAACTCGGATTTGATTACACCGCTGTAGAAAGTTATATAAATGACCACAAGAATCAGCGGAGCTTGCTTGTGACACGTGCTACACTGGAATATGGCAATCAGTTGCTACATGATTACAGCAAGAAACAGACTGAAGAGTATAAGGAATTGAATTTCGACTTGGATAGGTATGCGAGGGCTTTTGATATAATAGACATCATGTACAAATCATTACGGTTAGGAATGAATGTATATGCTACTCATGATCGGGTTTCAGAACGGTTGCAGGGGTATAGAAAGTTATTGGAAGAATTCAATGAGAAGATTATCAGGCGTGGGAAGATTGAACTGGCAGACACATTGTTGCTTACCATTAATTATAGAGCGATACAGCGTATAACGAAGGAAAGCGAGTACTTGTATAAGTCAGTATATGATTTGGTTCTTTATGCTACGGGAGTAGCAGCTTGCTCGACTGCGGATCTGATGACCGTGCTGGAAAGTATCAATGCTTCACTGGACTTGATACGTGACATGGTGAACAGGGCATATCTCAACACGTGGAATTATGTAAAAGTGCGTACCGGATACTGGAAAGAAAAGGTGTACCGTACTAAAACAAAGCAACAAATGATTGAGGATGCTTTCGGGAGATGGAGAAAATCGGGAATAAATATAAAAGTAAATTGATAATGAACAGAAAATATTTTGTAACAGGACTTGTCTTTTTAGTTACCGCTGCAGGATTTGCACAAGGTGTTCAGATGACTTATGAACATGATGAGGCTAAAATGAAACAGATTACCGTAATGGAATCCGGAATCGGAGCTTTGACTCCAGACTGGTACTATAACACGTTGCACGAGAATTATAGTAAGGGTGCAGCATCGAAAAACAAAACACTTTTTCGTACTATGGCAGGAATTAACTTGTATAACCAAAAGGATATGGCAGAAAGTATAGACTCGGCACTGGTTAAACGTGCGGCTGTGGAGGCGTTGAATATTGCAGACCGTTCAGGTGGCATGCTGGATATTGCATGGAGTACAGAGGGACCGAAGGTTTCTGCGAAAATGAGCGAGTTTTTGGTGAATATCGGGAAGATTCAAATGACAGGTGGTACTCAGAATGAATATGACTATTGGTTGCAGTATTATAATGTATACACATGTGCTATTCGTTCTACACAGGATGCTTACATGCCCAATGCATTGCGTAAGCGGGAGTATCTGAAGATTTATGATGATGTGATGCGGAAGAATGAATTGTTGGTGAGGTATCTGGTAAGACTCTCCAATTCAAAAAAGGTGGATGAACTGCTACAACAAGCGGGGCAGAAGCTGACGAATAGCAAACCGGATATTGTCCGTGCAGCGATGTCGCGTTGGAAAGCTTCCGGAATGAGAATCAATACTCATCCTTTTTAAAAAATAAATGAGCTATGGCAGATAATATATTATCGGATTTCGGTATCGGTCTCCTTGATCAGGAGATCGACGATGTGATTTTCCAGACCAACGAGTTCTTATGCGATGCAACGTTCACTGGTTCGCAAGGCCCTTTTTGGTGGATTTTACAAATGAGTATGGCTCTTGCGGCCCTTTTTTCGCTGATTGTAGCGGGAAGCATGGCGTATAAAATGATGGTGAAAAATGAACCGCTGGATATAATGAAACTGTTCCGTCCGCTGGCTATCGCCATAATCATGTGCTGGTGGTATCCGCCGGCAGATACCGGAATGGCAAGAGGAGGGCAATGGTGTGTGCTTGATTTCCTTGCATATATACCTAATGCCATCGGCTCATACACACATGATTTGTATGAGGCTGAAGCCACGCAAATTTCGGATAAATTCGAGAAAATACAAGAATTGATATATGTGCGTGATACGCTGTATAACCGGTTACAAGCACAAGCCGATGTAGCGCATACAGGGACTACTGATGGTACGCTTGTGGAAGCTGCTATGGAACAGACCGGCGTTGAAAGTGTGACGCAGATGGAGCAGGACGCTTCCCAGCTATGGTTTACCTCGTTAATAGGTGGTGTGACAGTATGCCTTGACAAGATTGTTATGGTTATTGCGCTTATTGTATTCCGAATAGGTTGGTGGGCGACTATCTACTGCCAACAGATCCTTTTGGGAATGCTGACTATTTTTGGTCCAATTCAGTGGGCATTCTCTATATTGCCAAAGTGGGAGAGTTCGTGGGCTAAATGGATGACCCGTTACCTAACTGTACACTTCTATGGAGCGATGCTCTATTTCGTTGGTTTCTATGTATTACTGCTGTTTGATATCGTAATCAGCATTCAATATGAAAACCTGTCAGCTATAACCCAATCGGAGAATACGATGGCTTCGTATCTACAAAATAGCTTTTTCAGTGCAGGATATCTGATGGCGGCATCTATAGTTGCATTAAAATGTCTGAATCTTGTACCGGATCTGGCAGCGTGGATGATACCTGAAGGCGACACGGCATTTTCGACGAGGAACTTTGGTGAAGGGGTAGCGCAACAGGCGAAAATGGTGGCAAATGGTGCTGTAACCTCGGTAGCGGGAGGGATTATGAGATAATTCATTAAAAAGATATATAAATATGATAATAAGAAATCTGGAAAACAAAATAAAACTGGTAATAATCATTACCGGCTGCGTAATCGTGGGGTGTGTAATCATTAGTATCAGTTCTATTGTGACAGCTACGAACATGGTAATTGATTCGCATAAGAAGATTTATGTGCTTGATGGTAATGTGCCTATCCTTGTATCCCGAACAACTATGGATGAAACCATAGATGTGGAAGCTCGCTCTCACATTGAAATGTTCCACCATTTCTTTTTCACACTTGCTCCTGATGATAAATATATAAAGTATACTATGGAGAAAGCAATGTATCTGGTAGATGAGACCGGACTTGCACAGTATAATACTCTGAAAGAAAAAGGGTTTTACAATAATATTATGGGAACTTCGGCGGTATTCTCAATATTTTGTGACAGTATAAGATTAAATATGGATCAGATGGAATTTACTTATTATGGTCGGCAACGCATTGAACGTCGCACTTCTATACTGACTCGCGAACTGGTGACAGCAGGACAACTGAAACGTGTGCCCCGGAGCGACAGCAATCCTCACGGATTGTTAATCATTAACTGGAGAACGCTACTGAATAAAGATATTGAGCAACGAACTAAAAATAACTATTAAGCTTACAGCTTGAATAAACTCATATTCAATAAGGTTATTCAAGTATGCTTTGCTTTTATTAAAACGTAAAATTTATATGGGATGGAAAAAGTTTATTTTCGGAGAAAAAATACCAGATAAATCTGATCCGAAATACAAGGCTCAACGAGAGAGGGAAGTGAGTGCCGGTCGTAAAGTGGCAAAGGCTCTGAGAGTCGATAAACTGGCTGCCAAGACTCAACGTGTAGCTCTGAAATATCCAAAGATTTTTCTTTTGGTGGTATTTGGGTTTGTGTCGGTCAGTTTGGGATATAATGTGTTTAGGATGGTACGTGCCTATAATCACCCGGAGAGAAGGGATACTGCTGTAGGGCGGCAGGATGCTTTGTTTAAACAGAAGAGGGGACATTCCGGTTCCGGTGACGTCTATCAAGAACAAGAAAAGTTACTAAAGGATGAGGTGGACGTTTTAAGCTCCAAAGGTAACGGCATGACACACGATGATTCGTTGAGGGTGAAGTTTCTGTTGGAGCAACTGGTACGAATGAATAACTTAAGAAAAGAGGAACATGATAACAGATAGCATTAATTTTAAACAGCCGAAATATATACTTCCGTTGATCGTATTTTTTCCTTTGTTGGTTACGGCGTATTTTGTACTTGATATATTCGATACCGAACTAGTGACTGCTCCGACGTCGCTGGAAACAACGGAATATCTGAATTCGAACCTGCCCTCTGCACAGATAAAGGATGATGGTATAGGCAACCGCTATGAGAGTATGCTAAAATCATTTGGACGTATCCAGGACTATAGTGCTGTGGAGAGTATAGGACGTGGTGACAATGAAGAGGACAAAGAATCTTATTCGTCCAAGTATTCGGAAGAAGATCTTACCTTGCTTAATGCAGATGCTGCACGAAAGATGCAGGAACTGGAGAAACTGAGAAATATGGAGGAACGTATCAGACAGGGGGTGGAAAAAGGTAATGGAATGTCTGATACTAATGTGCCGGATACTCTAAGTGAGGCTGATCGCTTGGAACGTACCCGTCAGCGGCAGGGAGACGCTATGGCCGAACTGAATAAGGCACTTGCCGAAGCCCGTTTGAAGGGGCAGAAAGGGCTTGCTCCGATAAATACGGATACGCTGGAGGCAGCTTCGGTACAGTCCTTTCTGAAAGAAGGGAAGAAAGGAACCGAAGGTTTGATAATTGAAGGGGCTGTGAAAGGATTGGATGAAGACGGAGCGGCTAAAGAAGTTGTGAAGTTGATGAATAAATCATCGGACTACTTTTATACGATAGCGGAAAATGAATCGGATCCTCAATTGATAAAAGCTATCATTGATGAGAATGTTACTGCTGTAGATGGTTCCCGAGTTCGTTTACGCTTACTGGATGATGTAGTGATTAGTGATTGTATGTTGGAAAAAGGTACGTATTTGTACGCAACAATGTCTGGATTCGGTGCCCAACGTGTGAAGGGAAATGTGCAGAGTATCCTTGTGGAAGACGAACTGGTAAAGGTGAATTTGTCTATTTATGATGCTGACGGACTGGAGGGACTTTATGTACCATCAAGCAAATTCAGAGAAACGGCTCAAAATGTGGCCGGTGGTGCCATTGGTGGAAATATGAACATGAATACTACCGGTGGCGGAAATATGCTTCAGCAGTGGGGAATGAATGCACTAAACAATGCTTATCAGAAAACAACGAGTGCAGTTGCTTCTTCTGTGAAGAAGAACCGTGCAAAACTGAAATACGGCAGTTTCGTCTATTTGATAAATGGAAGGGAAAAAAGAAATAATCAATAAAAAATAGCATATATGAGAATTTTGATAAAAAATCTTGTAGTGACAGTGGCATGGATGGTTGTTGCTTCTCCGGCTTTTGGACAGAAAACATTTCAGGAAATGGAGGTGATAACTGTTAATGAACAGGTGACTACGGTAGTTACGGCTGATGAACCTATCCGCTTTGTGGATATCTCTACTGATAAGGTGGCTGGTGACCAGCCGATGAAAAATGTAATACGTCTGAAGCCTAAAATTGCAGGGGCGGACGGGGATATTCTCGGAATCGTTACTATCGTGACTGAACGTTACCGTGTACAATATGGCCTGGTTTATACTACCCGTATTTCAGAGGCTGTAACAGACAAGGAAATTCAGCAAATAGAGATGCAGCCGTATCATAATCCTGCGGTTAGCCTTTCTACAGAAGATATGTATAAATATGCAAGAAGAATATGGAATTCACCTGCCCGTTTCCGGGATGTGAGTTCCAGAGGTAACCGGCTACGCATGCGGTTGAATAATATTTATGCTTGCGGAGAGTATTTTTTTATAGATTTCTCCATCAGGAATTATACGAATATAAGGTTTGATATTGATGAAATACGAATGAAACTTTCAGATAAGAAGATAGCAAAAGCCACCAATTCGCAAACAATAGAATTGAAACCGGAAATGGTGTTGGAAAAAGCGATGTCATTCCGTTCGGGCTACAGAAATGTGTTAGCAGTTAAAAAACTGACTTTTCCTGGTGATAAGGTACTTGCTATTGAGGTAACAGAGAAACAAATTTCGGGGCGGACCATCCAGATCAATATCGACTATGAAGATGTGTTAAGTGCAGATAGTTTCCATGACGGACTACTGGAAATGGATTAATTAAAAAACGATGGGATATGAAAAAGATATTGATGTTTGGCGCAATCCTATTCGGATTGCTGTCTCCTGTCTTTGCGTCGGATGGTGACAAATTTATTCAAGTGGGAACCGGAATTTTATACGAACGGGGATGGGACTTGACGGTTGGCGTAGAGCAGGAAACCCGTTATCATAATGCGTGGGAGTATTTTGGGAATATGTATCTGAAGTGGGAAGAATGCCCCTCTTGTGGTCATGTTTGTCCAGAGTCTTTCTGGAAGAGTTATAATGCGTGGATGCTGGGCTTTGCATACAAGCCTGCTTTAGTACGAAAACGTAATTCTGTCGGGCGTGTACGGTTGGGGATGTCTGCCGGTTCTGACAGACATGAATTTTTAGGGGGTGTGCATGTGGGGTATGAACAAAACTATACTTTGCGTAATGGTATGGTATTGTATTGGCAGGTGAAA
>OGKA01002812.1_pt1 | contig 9994 bp, 7 predicted proteins | sample 1572211 | NCBI WGS metagenome assembly OGKA01 (sample SAMEA2582125, study PRJEB24529) | metagenome | biome: Human gut stool | place: China | collected 2011
CCTATTTAACAGAAATTCGAAAGGAGGAGGCGCTTCCTCCCCTGCCTGAAGGCAGGGGGCTCCGCGCCTAAATTTGATGAATTTATCGACAAAAACTCCTTCCTCTTCTCTTAAGGAAGACACGGAAGAGCTCGTCAATTCGCTCAATCGAATGCTCCAGAGCGCTCAGAACGACGCTGCGGAAATTGCAGCGGCACTCGGGCGTATTGCCAAGAATTACGGCATGTCCCGCCTTGCCCGAGAAACTGGACTCTCCAGAGAAAGCCTTTACCGCACGCTTTCGGGACAGTGTTCTCCGGAATTTTCAACCATTCTCAAAATCATCCGTGCCCTGAATTTGAACTTTGCGGTTACGGACAACTCTTCTTCAAAATAATCAATCATGCAGCAACCACAAGATAATGAATTTACCCGCGCTGAAGAGATTCGAAAGCTCCGCGTTATTCCTGAGCTTATTTCTCATCACCTAGAAATCCGCGGAGATGATCCGGCCGTTTGTCAATTCAATGCCAAAACCAAACAATGGGAAACGCTCTCTTTTAAAGAGCTCTACGCTCGCGCCCTAGATTGGGCCAACGCGTTTGTAGCCTCCGGTTTAAAGAAAGGCGATCGAGTCGCCATGCTTCTGCCAAACGGCATTGATGCCGTTTGTTTTGACCAGGGCGCACTGATCGTCGGCCTTGTTCCGGTCCCGCTGCATATCATCGACACGCCGGCCAACTGCGCCTACATTCTGGAAGATTCGGACACGAAGCTCCTCGTCACTGTTAACCGCGCACGCTGGCATGCCATTCAAGCAACCGGCGCCGATTTGTCTCAGCTCCGCACAGTCGTCTACATCGATGATGAATCCGAACCTGAAAGCAAAGAGGTTCGCAGCGTTAACGTTGCTGAATGGCTGAAAGAAGGCGAATCCGTCTTAACCCTTCCGCCCGGACCCGAAGAGGAAGACTTGGCCGCTTTGGTATACACCTCCGGTACAACCGGTAAACCTAAAGGTGTCATGCTCACACATAAAAATATCATGAGCGATATTTCGGCCTTGCTTTACAACATCGCGCCGAATCCTTCCGACACCTGGTTATCCTTCCTCCCGCTGTCTCACACCTTCGAGCGCACCACTTCCTATTACATCGGCCTGGGAATGGGCAATAAAGTCACTTTCAGCCGAGGAGTTGCACGCATTCTGGACGATTTAAAACTTGTACGTCCGTCCATCATGATGTCCGTTCCGAGAGTTTTTGAAAAAGTCGCAGCTAAGATCAACGAACGTCTGAAACAAAAAGGCGCCGTGAGCCGCCTAGTCTTCAACGCGGCTGTTGACGCCGGTTACCGTAATTTCTGCCGCTGCAACGGCCTGCCCGTCGACTCCGCTGTCCCGGCAGCCTTCGATCGTCTGATGGATCCTCTTTACGACAAACTCGTTCGCAATCAGATTAAGAACTCCTTCGGAGGCCGCATGCGCGTCGCGGTTTCCGGCGGTGCAGCCCTGAGCCCGGAAGTTGCCAAAACGATCATCGGCTTAGGAATTGAAATCTTCCAAGGCTACGGCATGACCGAAACTTCCCCGATCATTTCCGTCAATAAAATCGGAGCCAATCATCCCGATACTGTCGGGCCGATCCTCGAAGGTATTGAAGCCAAACTGGGAGAAAAAGACGAGCTCTTAGTGCGCGGACCGCAGGTCATGAGAGGCTACTGGAAGCGTCCGGAAGACACGTTCAAGACTCTGGATCCCGAAGGCTGGCTCTCTACCGGTGACCAAGCCGACATCCTTCCCGGCAACTACCTGAAGATCAAAGGCCGCATTAAAGAGATCATCGTGACGTCTACCGGCGAGAAGGTGCCCCCTGTCGACATCGAGCAAGCCATCGAAACGGATCCGCTTTTTGATCAGGCCATGGTCTACGGCGACAATCGTCCCTTTATCGTCGGCCTCCTCGTGCTGAACAAAGATAACTTCGAACGATTTGTCGTTTCTCTGAACCTGGATCCCAAAGATCCTGAAATCCTTACCAACAAGGCAGTTATCAGGGAAATCCTTAAACGCATCAAGACCGCCTGCAAATCATTTCCGCAGTATGGTGTACCTCGTTCCGTGCTTCTTCTCAAAGAACCCTGGACAATTGAAAACGATTCTTTAACGCCTACGCTGAAATTGAAGCGCCGCGTTATCGTGGCCGAACACGGTGACGAAATCGAGAAACTTTATGAAAATTTTGGAAAGTAAATGACAGCAGACAACCTCAACAACATGCGCGTCATTCCGGACTTGCTCGCGATCAACGAAAAAGTTCGCCCGAACAAGGTTGCTTATCGCCAGTTTGACGACAAATCTAAGACTTGGATCAGCGTAACTTGGAAAGAATTCGCTGATATGGTTCGCAGCTGGCGCAAAGCCTTTACGGCCTCCGGCTTATCAAAAGGCGACCACGCAGCTGTCCTGTTGCCCAATTCCATCACGGCAACCGCCTGCGACTTGAGCATCCTTTCGCAAGGCATGGTTCCGGTTCCCTTGCACGCGGTTGATACGCCGTCTTCCAGCGCTTTCATTCTGAACAATTCGGAAGCTAAGATTCTTTTTGTTCCGCGTACTCTGCGCTGGAACGCCATGCTGAACGCGCAAAAAGAATATCCGTACCTCAAACTCGTCGTCACGACCGGAAACGATGCCGAGGGTGCTTCAGAAGACTCTCCTGTCCCTGTGGTCAATCTTTCCGATTGGCTCAAACAGGGAGAAAACACCGACCTTAAAGAAGTCTCGATTGATCCCGATGACCTCGCTGCCATCGTCTACACCTCAGGCACCACCGGTAAACCGAAAGGCGTCATGCTCACGCACGATAACGTTTTAAGCAACGTGAAATCGTTTTCTCAGGTGATTGACGTCGGTTCCGATGACGTCTTCCTGTCTTTCCTGCCGTTTTCTCATACGTTCGAAAGAACCGTCACTTTCTACTTCACTTTGTTCTTAGGCGCCGAAGTCGGTTTTGCCCGCTCCGTCTTAAAACTTGCCGAAGACCTGAAGATCATCCGTCCGACGATTTTTGTGGCCGTACCTCGCGTCTTTGAGCAGTTTCATAGCCGCATCAAAGCGAGTCTTCAGTCCAAGGGAAGCATTGCCGCCACGCTTGCCGATCAAGCCGAAATGATCGGCTGGAGAAGATTCTGCCGCCGTAACGGCCTGGCCGTTCCCTCTTCTTCCGCTTCCTGGCTTGATTCTTTCATTTGGCCGATGCTGGAAAGCCGCATCGTGCTCCCGATCCGCGATGTGTTCGGAGGCCGATTGAGAATCGCGATTGCCGGCGGTGCCGCGTTAAACAACGCTATCGGCCGTTTCTACAACGCCATGGGCGTTGAACTGCGCCAAGGTTACGGTCTGACCGAGACCTCTCCGGTTATTTCCGTGAATCGCGAGAACTGCAACAATCCCGTCACGGTCGGACAGCCGATTCCCGGACTTCAAATTCGTCTCGGCGACATAGAAGAGCTGCAGGTTAAAGGCCCGACTGTCATGAAAGGCTACTGGAAGCGTCCTGACGCAACAGCCGAAGTCTTTACCGAAGACGGCTGGTTCAGAACGGGCGACCAAGCTGACTTGTCGGATGCCGGCCGCATCCGCATCAAAGGTCGAATCAAAGAAATCATCGTAACTTCCACCGGAGAGAAGATTCCTCCGACCGACATGGAACTTGCGATTCAGACAGATCCGCTTTTTGAGCAGGTCATGGTGGTGGGCGAAGCTCGTCCTTTCATCACAGCTTTAGCTGTCGTCAACGAAGCCGAGTGGGAGAAGTTTGCTAAGGAATTCAATGTGGATCCTTCAGACGACCGCATGCTCATGCGTCGCGACATCCGCATGGCCGCGCTGAAGCGTTTAAAGAAAGCTGCTTCTCGCTTCCCGCAGTACGGTATTCCGCGAAATATTCGCCTGTTGAAGGAACATTGGACCGTTGACAACGGATGTCTGACGGTCACGATGAAGCTTCGCCGTCCGATCATCCGCGAAAAACTCCGCGCTGAGATCGACGAGCTCTACACCGTCCCCCAGAACAACGTTTAATCAGAGATTATTCTTTGATTCGTGCAGCCTTCGGGCTGCACGTTTTGTTTTGGGCTTAGATCAGGTGTGCTTAGCTGATCTTCTTTTCCATTTCGTCCAGACGTGCCTGCTGCTCCTGAAGCAAATTCTCGAGCGATTTAATCTTCTCTACGTACGGGTCTTCTTCGTTAGCAACGACGCCATAGGCAGCTAAACGAACCTGGGCTTTCGGGTCAGGCTGAGGCTCGGGCTCTTTCTTCGGAACCGCTTTCTTGGATTTATCCACGATTCGAGCCGGGTTGCCCACAGCTGTTGAGTTGGGCGGGAGCGGCTTGATCACCACGGCGTTACTGCCGATGCGGCAGTTATCGCCGATTTCAAAACCGCCGAGAATCTTGGCGCCGGCGCCGACAATGACGTTTTTACCGATCGTCGGATGCCGTTTTGTTCCCGAGGCAAGAGAAGTTCCGCCCAGCGTGACGCCGTGATAAATCGTGCAGTCATCTCCGACCTCAGCCGTCTCTCCGATCACGACTCCCATGCCGTGGTCAATCAGCACGCGGTCTCCGATCTTTGCTGCCGGATGGATTTCAATTCCGGTTAAGAAGCGGTTGCACTGGGAAAGTGCTCTTGCGCTTACCTTCCAGTCTTTATTCCACAGCCAGTGTGCCACTCGGTGTGCAATGATGGCATGCAGTCCGGGGTAGCAAAGAAGAACCTCCCAGCGTGAACGCGCGGCAGGATCCCTTTCATAAATGGAGTTGACATCTCCTTTGATTCTCGAAAACATCCTTCCCTCTGAATCTCTTATTGCTGTCCGTCTTTTTTCGATTTTCTTCCGCTGCGTTCCGCCCGCGGACAAATAATCGCAGCGCAGATACCCCTAAGCATATCGACATCGGGTACGCTTAAACCGGAACGAGACAAAATTCTTTTCAGTTTGGGCATCATCAGCTTAGGACGTTCGGGATTCAGAGCTCCGCAGGCGATCATTGCCTCTTCAAGGTGTTCATAGAGCCCTTCAATGGCTTCCACACTTGCGGGCGCCTCACCTTCAAAACGGCTGGCATGCGCATCCAAGGCTCTTCCGCGAAGTGTCTGCTGAGCCTGATAAGCCGTCACCTGCACAGCCTGGGCCAGATTCAGGGAATCGCATTCAGGATTAGCCGGGATAGCGGTACAGAGCTGACAGAGCATCATCTCTTCGTTCGTCAGGCCGCTTCTTTCCGTTCCGAAGACAAAGGCGATTTCTTCCTGAGGATTTTCTTCCAAACATGTCTTGACCATTTCGCAGGAAGTCTGCAAGTCTGCCAGAGGAGGTCCGAATTCCCGATCGTAGCCGGAGAGCGCACAGGCAAAAGAAACATCTTTTAACGCTTCTAAAAGTGTCTCAGTACAGACGCTGTTTTGAAGAACATCGACAGCATGAGTAGAAAAAGCAATTGCATCCGGATCGGTGCGGTACTCGGGATGACGGGGGCTCACGACGTATAGACGGTCAAATCCCATGGTCTTAATCGCCCTTGCGGCAGAGCCGATATTGCCCGGGTGGCTGGGTGAAACGAGAACGAAGCGGATACGCCCTCGTTGGGGAAGGAAGTCCATAAACTACTGTCTCTTGAGGTAAAATTTCTGACTCTAAAGTTTACTTCACCGCTGAGGCGGTGCATAAAAAGTTCATCAGAGGAATAAATGGCAACCACAACTAAGCCGATGGCAAAAACGACAAAGGCCACCGATAAAAAGCGCGCTCCTCGCTCCCCCAGCCGTAAAAGCGCTGAAAACGGCGATCAGAAGAAACATTACCGCCCTGCTCCATCTCTGCCGATGCAGAATGAAGGCATGCTCAACATGGCAATTAAGGCCGCTCGCGACGCCGGCAAGATTCAGGTCATCGCTTTCCGTGACCGCAGCAATCTTCAGATCTCGAACAAGAGTCTCGGCGACTATGTCACTGAAGTGGACAAAGAATGCGAACGCGTCATTGTAGAAACACTTAAGACCGCCTACCCCGATCACGCATTCCTCGGTGAAGAAACCGGTGAGAGCGGCAAGAAAGACGCCGAATACACTTGGGTCATTGATCCGCTCGACGGCACGACGAACTTTATTCACGGAATTCCTCAGTTTGCCGTTTCCATCGCTCTGCTGAAAAACGGTCAGCCGCTCCATGCTGTCGTCTATCACGCCATGGCCAATGAGCTCTTTACCGCAACCAAAGGCAAAGGTGCTTACCTTGATTCCCGCCGTATCCGCGTCTCCGGCTGCAATTCCATGCAGGATGCCCTGCTTGCCACCGGCTTCCCCTTCCGCGAAGGCGATAACTACGATGCTTACATCAAGTCCATGAAGGTCATGATGGAAAAGACCTGCGGTCTGCGCCGCATCGGTTCTGCTGCTCTTGATCTTTGCTGGACAGCCTGCGGCCGCTTTGACGGCTACTGGGAAAAAGGCATCAAGATTTGGGATATCGCTGCCGGTGCACTGATTGCCCGTGAAGCCGGCGCCTTCGTTACCGACTTCTCCGGCGAAGGTGATTATCTTCAGAAAGGCGAAATCATTGCCGCCGCTCCGAAGATCTTCCCGGAAATGGTTAACGTCATTCAGGGCCGCCAAGCTTAATCCTTAGCACAAATTTTGATAAAGCCTTCGGCGAACCGTCCGAAGGCTTTTTTTATCGATTTTTTGTCCGTTGAGATATCATCAACGAACGCCACTTATTATCCAAGTATCAATGTCCGACAAGTCTATCGCCTCGATTGCCAATATTAGTGAACAGGATTTGCTGAGCTTTACGCCTGCAATGCGTCAGTTTATTCAAATCAAACGCGACAATCCGACCTTATTGATCATGTATCGAATGGGCGACTTCTACGAAACTTTTTTCGAAGACGCCGAACTCGTCCATAGAGTGCTCGGGCTGACGCTGACTTCGCGTTCGTCCACCAACTCCGGGACTCGTATCCCAATGGCCGGCATTCCCTACATGACGCTGGATCAGTATCTGGTCCGTTTGGTCAATCAAGGCTTCAGTGTCGGCATCTGCGAGCAACTCGGTACCCCGGGCAAAGGTTTGATGGAAAGAAAGCTGGTTCGTACGATCACGCCGGGAACGCTGACAGACGAAAGCCTTCTCAACGACCGCTCGGAGAGCACACTGCTCGCCGTGTACATTCAAGGCAAGGGAAGCGCTGTCGGATTAGCCTGGATGACGATTTCTTCCGGTGTCTTCAAGGCGATGGAAACCACCGAGGCCGGTCTTCTGAACGAAATCGAACGCATCAATCCGTCTGAAATTTTGATTGCAGACCATGACCGCGAACTTGCTGAAGAGCGTTTCCCGGATCGTTCTGTATCTGCCCTTCCCGACTGGCACTTTGATCGAATTCGAGCAGAAAAGACCCTGCTGAAGCAATTCGGAACCTCCACCCTTGAGCCTTTCGGAATCGCCGACTCCGACCTCTTGATTACTGCGGCCGGAGTGGTAGCGGAATATGCCCGTTCCACCCAGGGAACCGACTTAACGCACATCACGGCCATTACCCGCGAGACGGACAACGACCACTTAGGCCTTGATGCTGCCTCCCGCAGAAACCTTGAAATTGTCCGTACGCTGCGTGGAGAGCAGACCAATACGCTCTTCTCGACGTTGGACCATTGCCGGACGGCGATGGGAAGCCGCCGTCTTGCTTCCTGGCTGACTTCGCCCTGTCGAGATCAGTCTGAAGCCACCAAACGGTCGGATGCTGTCGAGATTCTTTTGGGCTCGATGGAAAAGCTGGAAAACATTAACGAGTTCCTAAAAAGCATTCCCGACTTTGAACGAACCGCTACGCGTATCGCTTTAGGCTCAGTCAAACCTCGTGAACTTGCTGCTTTGCGGGACGCGCTGCCGTCGCTCAACGTAATAGCCGAGAACCTGTCGGATCTTGATTCCGAACTTCTCAAAGAAACCGCGGAAGAGTTGCCGCTCCCCGAAGAGCTTTATCAGTTTCTTTGCGCTTCTCTAAAAAAAGAACCGAGCACCTTTATCCGCGACGGCAATGTTATTGCCGAAGGATTTAATGCTGAGCTTGACGAACTTCGCGCCCTTAAAAATCACGGCGGTCAATTCTTAGTTGACTACGAGGCCCGTGAAAAAGAACGAACAGGCATTCCCAATCTTCGAGTGGAATTCAACAGCGTTCAAGGCTACTTCATTGAAGTCCCTAAAGGCCAAATTGATAAAGTCCCTGCGGATTACCGCCGGCGCCAAACCCTCAAAAACGTTGAACGCTACATCACGCCGGAACTCAAAGCATTTGAGGACAAAGCCGTCAGCGCAGAGGAACGATCCAAAGCTTTGGAAAAGCAGCTTTACGAAGAGCTCATTCTTAAGTGCAAGCCCTTCTGCCAGGATCTTTTGAATTCCGCTCACGGCGTCAGCGCCCTTGATGCGCTTTCTTCTTTTGCTCAGCACGCCGATACCTACCGCTGGATTAAACCGAATTTTGTTCCGGTGACCTCTGTGGAGATTAAGGGTGCCCGACACCCGGTTGTCGAAGAAACGATCGAGAACTACGTACCGAATGACTGCGACCTCGATGCCCAGCACCGTCTGCACATCATTACCGGACCGAACATGGGTGGTAAATCAACGTACATGCGTTCCATCGCGCTGATTGTTCTTTTAGCTTACAGCGGTAGCTTTGTTCCCGCAGAGAGCGCGGACATCGGCGTCATCGATAAAATTCTGACTCGTATCGGTGCCGCAGACGATCTGGCAAGGGGACTTTCCACGTTCATGGTGGAGATGACCGAAACCGCTTCGATCCTCCGCCAGGCGACCGATAAGAGCCTAGTCCTTATGGACGAAGTCGGACGCGGAACTTCTACCTTTGACGGATTGTCTTTGGCAGCCTCAATCGCGGAAGATTTAGTTGTGAACTGCAGAAGCCTGACGCTGTTTGCAACGCATTATTTTGAGCTGACGCAGTTAGAAAAGACGCTCCCAGATGTCGTCAACGTTCATGTGGCGGCCGCTGAAAGTTCGAAGAACATTGTCTTCCTGCACGAAATCCGACCCGGCGCCGCCAATCAAAGCTACGGTATCGCTGTAGCCAAGCTGGCGGGCATTCCGAGAAGTGTGATTCGAGGTGCACAAAAGGTGCTCTTAAAACTTGAAGAACGTGCGGCTCAAACGGATGATAAACAGCTCGACCTCTTTGTTGCGTCTGAGGCCTCGTCAACAGTCTTCCCGGAAGAAGAACTCCCCGAAGAAGATCCGACTCTGCTCGAACTCAGAGACCAGCTCGCGGATGTTTCCATGGATGATCTCTCTCCGCGCCAGGCTTGGGAATTATTGGCCGATCTGCAAAAGAAAGCCAAAGAGACGAAATAGTATTTTTCTGTCTTTTTAATGCGAATGGCTCGACCTTTGTCGAGCCATTCGCATATTTGATTCTTCGGTGAATCAGTGTTTGGTTTCTGAAGCCTCTTTGACCAGATCTGCGACCTCCAGCAGTTCCGGCGCTTCCATTTCTTCGACTTCTTCCGGCGTGGCTTTTTCGACCTTGAGGACTCTAACGACAAACTTCAGAGCCCAGCCGGCAAACGGATGATTACCGTCTAAGAAGACGTGATTTTCATCGCTGCCGATCACGGTATAAAATCTTCCGTCGCTCGGTTCTCCGGGAACGCCTTCGACTTTCATACCGGGTTCAACATTGTCACCGAGTAAATTCAGCGGAACGGAGCGAATCAGTTCCGGTTCGCTTTCCCCGAAAGCATCTTCCGGCTCCAGCGTCAGCGTAACGGTATCTCGTGCCTTCTTACCCATCAAGGCCTGTTCAAGTTTCGGGAAAATATCATTGTGTCCGAACAACACTTGCCAGCCTTCTTCCGGGCCTTCCTGTAATTGATTTCCGGTGAGATCAAAAACATCGATCTTCAGCCAAGCAACCGTATCTTTTC
>OGKA01002817.1_pt1 | contig 9980 bp, 7 predicted proteins | sample 1572211 | NCBI WGS metagenome assembly OGKA01 (sample SAMEA2582125, study PRJEB24529) | metagenome | biome: Human gut stool | place: China | collected 2011
GTGTGGTATAATGAGAAGAAAGATCAAGAGCAATATCGCTTGATAAATCGAAATTGTGCGCCCAGACGAAGGGCGGGTAGTCTAACAGGTGAGAAGCCTGTACGGAAAGGACTAACCAACCACCGTTAGCGAGTCTTGTGCTGTATGCAGTAATGGATACAGTAAAGCGTAGACAGCGAGGAAGTGGGGTTACAAGGTGATAGAGCCTCGAAATTTTGCTATTCGGAGGGCTGACGCTTTAATTTCGGCGGAAAGCAATATGTACAAATCGTTATGGTGAGATTATGTACACCTCTGCGGGGTCAAAGAGCCAATCACGCTTCACATAGAGATTATCCAGTCAACTGGGGAGAGCCTGTGGTCTCCATATCAGCCGAAAGGAAGTAATGTATAAGTGGTATGTCCGACAACTATAAAAGGGAGAAGGGCAAACGGATTACAGGCAGTCGGACAGCTTCATAGTACCAGGGAAGTCGTGTAATGCCGACAGAGGGAAGGGAGCTGCATAATAAAGGTCTTTCTGAGGACACATTAGCCGTACTCAGGGACGGAGGAACTAATGGAAACAAAATTAGAAAGAATAGCATCGAAATCAGCAAACACCAAAAGACCTGAATTTACATCGCTGTATCATCTAATCAACAAAGAATTGCTGATGCAATGCCACAAAGAAGTTGACGGCAATAAAGCAGTAGGCATAGATGAAATAACGAAAAGAGAGTACAGTGAAAATCTTGAAGGTAATATTGAGAACCTTGTAGACAGACTAAAACGTAAATCCTACAAACCAATGCCATCGCTGAGAGTATATATTCCAAAGAGTAACGACAAAATGCGACCGCTTGGAATAGCGTGCTATGAAGATAAAATTGTGCAGTTAGCGCTGAAAAAGATACTTGAAGCGATATATGAACCGAAGTTTCTGAACTGTATGCACGGTTTTAGAGCAAACAGAAGATGTCATACGGCAGTGAAAGAGTTATATGACCGTATCAATATTGGAAAAATAACAAGGGTAGTAGATGCCGACATCAAGGGATTTTTCGACCATATGAAACATGAATGGATATTGAAATTCCTGAATTACTACATCAAAGACAAGAATATTCTACGTCTGGTGAAGAAATACCTGAAAGCAGGTATCATAGATAACGGACAACTCGTTAAAAGTGATGAAGGAACAGCACAGGGAAATATTATCAGTCCAGTGCTTGCAAATATCTATATGCACAATGTTTTGACGTTATGGTTTCAATATATTATTGCCAAAGAGTGTAAAGGTGAATGTTCCCTTGTAGTATATGCTGATGACTTCATAGCAGGATTTCAATACCCGTGGGAAGCCGAAAGGTTTTATGAGCAGCTCAGAAGCCGAATGGCAAAGTTTGGGCTTGAACTGGAAGAAAACAAAAGTCGAATAGTTGAAAGCGGACGCTATCTTGCAAGTTTAAAAGCAAAACGGGGAGAATCCACACGACTTGGGACGTTCGATTTTCTTGGTTTTACATTTTACTGTGGCAGAACAACCAAAGGTAACCCATGGATAATGCCCAAGACCAGCAGTAAGAAATTCCGTCAGAAAGTCAAAGAAATCAAAATATGGCTGTATAACAACAAGGAGCAAAAGCTTGGAAAACTTATGTATATGCTGAATGTCAAGCTTGTAGGACATTACAGATACTATGGTATCAGCTTTAACAGCAGAATGATAAGTAATTACAAACAGCAGGTCAGAGAATTGCTGTACAAAGTATTAAACAGGAGAAGTGAAAAGAAAAGCTATACAAGGGAAGGTTTCATAGAAATGATGAAATACTACAAACTTGTCAACCCTAAAATCTATTACAGCTTGTTCTGTTGATGCGAATTTTATTATGAAGAGCCGTATGCGGGAAAACTGCACGTACGGTTCTGTGAGGGGCTTATATTGTAAGGTGTAGGTCTACTCGACTGATTGGATTGTTGTTATTATGGAAGAAAAATACCAAGTGGAGTTATCTGTGTTATTGGAGTCATTGGAATACTGTTCTGATGTTGAATCGGATGGATACTACATTGTTAGAGGAAGTAATAAAATAATAGCGTATGGTGAAGACCTATCAGAAGAATATCTTGGCGAGGATGCAGTTTGGAAATTTTTGCAGTCAAATGAGTGCATTAAATTACCAACCTTACATGAGATAGAAGATGCTTCGCCGAATTGGAACAGGGATATAACGTTTAAATACATTGATGAAATGATAAATGACACAAAACAAAAGAAACTCCTTACTAAAGCATATAAATCCATATTCGGTAATCGTATTCTTCATGCATTTCCGGGAAGCTCTAAATTCTGTGCAGAACTTGCCAAACTTAGGCGTATGGATGAATGGAATCTGTTTATAAAAGAAAAATATGAAGCCCATCAGCTTGAATTTGCAAAAAAATGGTGTAAAGACAATAATGTAAAAATAATCACTGAAGCTGATATATAAGGGCAAGATATTCTTGTAGTGGTAAAGAATTTGTAACCGTAAGGCAGAAAATCAACTTCAAACAATTTTTAAAAAATCATTTTCAAAATGGATTAGGAACTGGCGAAATTATTAGTTTATCTAATCCCCTACCAAAAGGACTGAGTAAGATCAGTCCTTTTTTCATCCACCAACGCATTCTCTAAATTGTCCCATAACCTGCGAAAAACTCTGCCTTTCCATCATATCCGAACTGAGAAATGCACCCGATACAACGGTAAGCTTGTCCTCCGAAAGCACAGCGTATGTTTCCGTGTATCCGAACTGCGTCGCCATACCATCGGATTTCTGAACAGAGCCGTACTGCTGATACTTGCCCTTTGAAACAACACTGCTTGTCATTCGGTAACTCGAAACAAAGTCATCTTCGGTGATACCGCTCATCTGTGCGGAGGTCTGTCCGAAGTAATAATCTCCGAAGTTTTCAAGGATATATTCCATATCGTAAGAAAGACTGCTTTTACTCAGATCAATACACATCACCTCAACAGAACCACCTCCGTTTGTGCCTTTGAGCGTTATCTTCTGCACACCATTTGAATTATCAGTTTCATTATCAAAAGAACAGCCTTTCATAGCTTCCGTTGCCAATTCACTTGTATCCGCAAAGGATATATCGGAATCGAAAAATTCGGCAATAAAGGTGTCCGTCTTTATCTTTTCATCCTCTAAACTGCTTTCAGCCTCCGAAGAGGCAGCCGAGTCGTGTATGGACTCGGCTGTAGTAGTCGTAGTTTCCGTAACAGCATTCTGGATCGGCGGACTGATCGTTCCGCAAGCTGTCATTGTCAGCATAAACACCGCTAAAATTGCAGTCATTACTTTTGCTTTCATATTCATTCCTCCTATCAGATTATGCTCCAGATGTACAGCGGACAGGTCAGAGAAAAGATCAAACAGCCGAAAATTATGGCTATGGGAGTCCATTCCAACTGACCGTGTTTTCGATAGTCGAGATATGCGAGACCTATCTTAACAAACAGCAAAACCGCAAGAATTACGTCAATTACGGGGAACACAACGTTGTTTACAACCGACACCACCTGCGACCTTGCGGTAGTCCATGTGCTTTGGACTGCTCCCGCAACATCGCCGGAAGCGTAAGCTGTAGTCGACATCATTGTTGCAAAGCAGAGTGTGCTTGCAATCGCTGCAATAACTTTCTTTTTCAACTTCATTCCACATCACTCTCCTCGATAATTTTTCCTACCAGAATAGTACGGCTGTTACCCTCCGCACTTGTACAAGTGGATAACATAAGCAAATGGTCACTTTCGGTTACTTCAATCTCCTTGTAAATACTTGCATAGTTTCTGAGCTGATTATCCCATTCATTAAAATTCGGAGCAGCAAGATAAAGTCCGCTTGTATCGGAAGTTCTTGCAACCGCAAAGAAATCTATAAGCCTGACATCGTTCTCAGTGGTCAGCCAGCCGTAGCTGTGATTCATGAAATATTCCTCGTTTTCGTAATTCGGAATATCCGCAAACATCGTTCCGTTTCCCATATTGTGACCGTAGATCACGCTATTAAAGTCAGAAAAATCGCTTGAACAGCGATAGTCCATAAACAGTGATCCTGCATACAAATATGAACCGTCCGCCGCCCTGCGTGTGTAATAATCGTTATCTCCCGACTGCATGATCGGATAATCGATATTTGTATCGGAAACATACAGCCAACCCACAGAATCGTCATGCTCGTTGGAAAGCTGACGTACCTGTTCGGTCAGTTCTTCTTTGGTATCCTCGGAAACTCTGTCGGCGGAAGGCTTGCTTTTTTTAATATCGACCGCTTTGTCAAGCGTTTCTCTCGCTATCGGTGTAGGAGCGTATATCATAATATCACGCCAGTTGATTCTTTGAGCCACATCGTTTTTCACCAGAAGATAAATTCCCCCACAAAGGAGGGCGGCTGCCGAGACAGCCGCAATTGTGCGAATAACTTTTTTATTCATGCTTTTTTCCTTTCTTTGTGATGATAAGAATGGCAATGATCACGCTTGCAGCTCCGAGCATTGCAAAAGCTGCAAAATCACTGTGGTTATCGCCAGTATACGGAGTATCCGTTTTAGACGTCAGCTCATCGTACATAACGACCTCAGTCACAGTTCCGTCATCGTTCACAGTAAACTTTATCTCGCTTGCGATCTCATAACCGTCGGGAGCTATCGTTTCACGGAGCGTGTATTCTCTGCCTGCGATCAGCTTGCCTTCGATGAAGTGAGCTTCGTCTGTAGATACCCATTCCTCAACAACATTTCCGTCCTCGTCAATGATTTGGAGCGTTGTGCCGGGCAATTCTTTGCCTGTTGTAACGTCCTGCTTTGAAATACGAACCTTAGTCGTGTCATCTACCATAACGATAAGCGGATTGCCGTTCTCCGAAGTCACTGTGGCTTCAACGTTTTCTACGATAACATTGCCGTAAACATCAACAGTAAATTTAATGTCCGTTGCAATCACATAACCGTCGGGAGCGGCAATTTCTTTAAGCATATATTCACCTGCACCAAGCTTTGAAACAATGTGGTTTGTGCCGTCGGAAGTCCACTTATCAACTGTCTCACCGTCAGCATTTTCAAGCACCATTTCAGCACCCACAAGTTCGTTTCCGTACACATCACGCTTTGATATCTCAACAGTAACAGGCTTGTTTTCCGCAGTTATCTCAATAACCTCTCCGTCCTCTGCAATGCTGACAGCATATTCCTTGTCACTAAGAATATACCCCCTTGGACTTTCTATCTCACGAACGATATACTGTCCGAAAGGAACATCTGTAAACTCAAAACAGCCATTCTCATCTGAGGCGGCAGTCATTATTGCAGTATCTCTGCTGAACTTCACACAGTCGGCAGTAAACAGACCGAACACAGCATTTTCAAGAGGTTCGCTCTTGTCATCTACCTTATGTCCCTCTATCCTGCCACGCTTGAGAAGATTTACGAATTGTCCGCAGTCAATATCCACATTCTGAATGTCCTGTCCCATATACTCAAAATTCACAAGATATTTTTCTCCGCTGAGAACATAGTGTTCATCGGTTGCAATTTCCTGAACATAATACCTGCCGAAAGGTATCTGTACATCAAATTTTGCAGTCATATTCTCAGCAAGTGAAACTTCTGCAATCAGTCCGTCGGCAGGAATAACCGTACCGTCAGCCGCCGTTATATTCTCTGAGGCGAATAGTCCGAAACGAATGCTTGTATAGTTGTCCTTGCCGTAGATCCCGAAAAGCTTATCATTTTCCATAACCTTAGAAAGCGATATCCTCACGCTCTGATACTCATTTTCAAAAGCTGTATTCACAGTATCTCTCACCTCAAATTCCTGCCCTGCATATGTCAGCTCAACATCATTAGGCTCATTGTTCAGCACATATCCTTCGGGAGCTTTTATCTCTCTGACCTCATACTTGCCGAGATAAAGCGGCTCAGTTTCGGCATAGCCGTTCTCGTCTGTCGTGATCTCAGAAACAACATCTCCTGCATAAGCTCTTGTTGTACCGTCGAGCGTAACAATATCCTCTACAGCGATCACCTGAAATACTGCGCCGGAAAGATTTCCGTTCGCAAACACGGGAGTGTAAGTTGTTGGATTCACGATCATTTCACCGTTTTCATTTGTGTATGCGGAGGAAGCCGTTGTCACGCTTGTGAAAATATCGCCTGTTTTCCGAACGCTGATTTTTCCTTTTTGAGCGGTATTTTGCTTTTCAACTTTGACAATAGTAAGCGAGTTTTCTTTCTCTGCATTTTCTAAGGAAACCGAAAATGCTACGGGAGTTTTATCAAGCGCATAGCCGTAAGGAGCCTGAACCTCAACAAGAGAATATTCGCCGTAGGGAAGAACTTCGGGAGTGATCAAATATCCCTCAGAATTAGTGTAAAACACATCGATCGTAGTTGGCGTCGGGTAGGCAAACATCATAGAGATCTTCTGACCGTTTGAATCATAGATTTCAAAGCCTGCGCCCTCATAAGGAATTGTTTTTCCTGTTTCTGAATCGACCTTTACCACCTTAACATAGCTTTCAAACTCTGCATTGTTGATAAGATAGCGGTAGGTCTGTCCGTTTTCGCTGATGTTGACATCAAAATCAGCAATAAACTCAGTACCCTCCCAGCCGACTGTCTGATGAACGGTGTAAACGCCGTATGGCATATCCTTGGTCTGTGCAAATCCGTTTTCATTGCACACAAGGTAGTCCTTTTCGGAATCCTTTGCATTTGCATAAGAACCGGAGGATTTCAGATAAACCTCAAATTCAGCGCCTACTTCGGGCGTTTCAATCTGTGTGCTGCCGTCGTTGGAATGCTTGATGATCGCAATATTTCCCTTTACTACGTCCTCTGTGACAGTCATAGAAATGAGATTACTTTCAATTGTGTATTTTTCCGGCTCAGTGCCTACAGAATGAACAGTCGTATCAAGCAGATATCCCGCGGAGGGAGAAATCTCCTGAACTGTGTAATTTCCGCAGACATACTCCTTGGACTTGAAATATCCGTTTTCATCTGTGGTGTAGGTGTCAATAAGCGCTCCGTCACGGTAAATGCCGTAAACTGCGCCTGCAAGAGTACCGTCGCCCTGTGCGGAGACCATTTCTGCGTCCTGCTTTGTCACCTCAACGGTAAATTTCTTGAGGATATTTTTGAATGTCTTAGTTGTGGTTGCGTCAGCTGTAAGAGTTGCTGTCTGATCAGCAGGAATCACATATTTTATCGGAACGTTTTTCTCGCTGATTGTGTAGGTGATTTTTTCGTTATTACTGTCATAAACCGGAATATTTTCAAGCAGAGCGATACCGTCCTCACCTGTGGTAATGGTATAGGTCTTTCCGTTGCCTGTGACAGTGAATTCTCTGCCGCCGTTCTCTCCGTCCTCTGACTGTTTATTGATCTTGATTGAACCTGTTTTAAGTTCATTGTTGAAATTGACATTGACAGTCAGATCAACATTTCCGCTCGTCAGCGTAACGTTCTGCGCTTTCGGAGTTTCATATCTCGTATCTACGTTGATTTCGGATACGGTGTAGACAATTGCTTTACCTGTGGACATATCATAAACTCTTAGATCGTCAAAGGTTGCAATTCCGTTTGCATTGGTTTTGGCAGTTTCAGAGAGCGATTTTCCATTGTATGAATAGGTGATTTTAAACTCCCTGCCGCTGATGATTCCGTCCTCTGCGGTTTTGTTAATTTTAATTGTTCCTGTTTTGAAATCCTCTGTCACCTTGTTTTTTCCTGCTTTGATTGTATAAACAGTAGGATCAATAGAATAACCTGTAGGAGCTTTTAATTCCTTTGCGTAATAAGTGCTGTCGGGAAGTTGAATTTTACCTGTGCCGTCAGCGCCTATGGCGATTTCGCCAACCTTTTTTGTGCAGGACTTGTCACTGTAGATTCCGTATACCGCTGTGGAATTGTCAACACTTGATTTTCCTACAAGATTACCGTCCGTATTGTACTTATCGATCTCAAAGGTAACATCAGTTTTTGTGATCCTGAAAGCGTACATATTCATCGCAGTCGCAGTTTTACCGTCGGTATTGTTGTTAATGACAACACCCTGAGATCCGTTGGACTCGATCCTCCAATGAGTACCTCCTGCGCCTGTGCCGTCGCCGACTGTGGAGCTTGTTATGAGCGATTCGGAAACTCCGATAGATTTCAGATAAGAAACAACGTCGGAACGGCTGTCAAATTCGCCCATATATATCCATGCGTGGTCGATACCGCCGGGATTCTCCGCCACAACAACCGAACCGGGAGTGATCGTCGAACCGTCGGAGCATTCCCAATACGGGCGGTCGGTAGTCTTGATATTTGCCTTTTCCACGCCAACCTTAGAGGTTACGCCATTGTAGGTGATCGTACAGCTGTCGCTGACAGTCAGCCAGTGAGCAGTATCAACGGGCACAGGGTTATTCCACGAAAAACCGCTTGTAGAATAGCCGAGCTGTGTGAGCGTGTAGTACACAAGTCCCGAACAGTCGATACCAAGGTTGTTGATCGTCTGTACCGACAGCGGAGTGTACTGTCCCTGATTGTATGCGTACCAATAGCCCTTATTGCCAAAGGTATACGGCGAGCCGAGAAGAGTTGCAGCTTTTGCTACAACCGTATCCGCTGATGGAAAAGCTGAATTTTCCGTTGACGTACTTGCCGCAATCGCTGTGATAACTCCGCTCATAGATGAGCCCAGCATAGAAAAAACGCAAAGTCCTGCCATGAACCCTGCGCTGAGTTTCTTTAATATCTTTGATTTAATTTTAAACATATATTGCATTTCTCCTTTGATTTTGCGCAAATAAAGAGAGTCGGAGAAATCCGACTCTCTTTATTGCATATTTGTTGTTTACTTAATTAGTAAGCAGATTCGCTTACCGAAATATCAATTGTAATATCACTTTCATCAAATATCCGGGTAATATCACCGTATTTATCTGATTTTAAAAATCTGCCGCCTTGTGTGTCGAACACATACCATGCTCCGTCCACATTTACCAGATTTGCCATGTGTCCATACCAGTCATCGGGGGAGAAAAACGCATACCGACATTCAAGCCCAATCCCCTTGCAGGCATACATTGTTGCCACTGAGAACACTTGACAATTTCCGCTGACATTATTCTGAATCCAATTATACACGGCTTCGGCTTTTCCATAATCAGAACCATCGTGACTCAATCCTGCACCGATGTTGTAATATTCATCGGTCGTTCTTCCGAGCGAATTTACATAATTCAGAACACTTTGCAGGTTTGTTGTATCTTCAATTACAACTTCAGGCGGTTCAGTCTGCGGTACTGTAGTCTGCGGCTTAGTTGTTGTAGTAGTCGGCGGATTCGTTACCGAAGGCTTTGCCGTTGTTAACGGAGGAGAGGGGGTATTATTCTGTTCCGCTCCGTTATTACTCTGAGGATCATTTGACGGCGAATTATCGGGCTGCGGATTATTCTGTGCAGGCTGGTAGTTATTTTCCTGACCGTTATTATTCTGACCCTGATTAGAATTTCCGTTCGCATTTGAAGAACCAGATTTCTTGGTCGTAGTTACTGTGATATTTGTCGGTTTTGAAGTCTCGGATACCGTCTGCGAACTTGTTTTAAAAGTAGTAGTTGTGGCTTCGCTTGTATCCTTTTCTTCCTTTGCAGATGTTACTGCGGAAACTGTGACCGCAGTCGTAGTTTGGCTCACTGCCGAAGTGTCGACGCTTACTGATCTTTCGGCAGTTTCCGCTGCATTTCCGCAGGCTGATAAAAATACCGCACAGAATATTGATATGACCATTGCTTTTTTCATATTATCACGCTCCTTGACAAGCAATATATCACACTAGTACTTTAAAATCCAGACTTTTTACCGAAATTCTACCCTTGTGACAATTTGCACAGCATAAGCTTTAGCAAACTACATACTTAGCTCCGGTTCAGGTTCATCTTCAGGCTCCGACA
>OGKA01002819.1_pt1 | contig 9972 bp, 5 predicted proteins | sample 1572211 | NCBI WGS metagenome assembly OGKA01 (sample SAMEA2582125, study PRJEB24529) | metagenome | biome: Human gut stool | place: China | collected 2011
TCTTCGGTCAACATTTCATCCACCAAATTCACAGTATCTTCTTCTAAGATATTGCTAATAAGGTAAACAAAAAGAACAGCTCAGAAATGAGCTGTTCTTTTTTATGATTTACTTTTCAAATCTTAGTAATGTTTACGTTCTACTTCCCATTTAGTGAATGTACCAGTATCTGCATCGATTTCGAAGTCATATTCATAACCATTGTAATGAATTTCGCCTTCATACTCTAAACGACCATGATCATAGTCACGATTAAACTCAGTTACATTTGCAATAGTTGCACCGGGAACACGAGCCAATGCACTTTGTACAGCCTCGTCAGAGCTAATAGCCTCTACAGATGTGAATGTTGCAGTACCAACAACAGCTACTGCTGCCAATACTAAAGTTTTTACAAATTTGTTCATACTAAACTCCTATATACAATAAAAGATAAACGATAAATTACATTGATATTTTTAGATTTAATCTATGTCTTTATTTTAATCTATAAAATAAGATGTATCAAACCCAAAGTTTTGATATCACATTCTATAGAGATTTGCCTAATTCTATGCAACTACGTTTTCATACACAAAAAAGTTTAATATATAATTTTATAATTCTTGTAAATCACTTTATTAGGTTATACTCTAATTATGAGAAAAAACTTTTACAAAAAAATCTATAGAATTTATATATCAATCGTGTTACAATACTTCTTGTTAAATAGAAAAAATTAAATGCAGTCTGCGAAGTGCGATTCGCAGACTTTTTTATTCTCTATTTTAAGTACAGGAGGTTTCTATGACACAAGAAAGTTCTGCCAAGGTTTCCTTTATCATGGTAGTTTTTCTCGGTCTATTGACGGCAATCACACCGCTCGCAACAGACCTTTATTTGCCAGCATTACCGATTATGCCTAGCGAATTAAATACAACAGCATCTAACATTCAAATGACCATTGGTGTCATGACCTTTGGCGTTGCCTTAGGTCAATTATTTGGTGGCCCTATAAGTGACACAATGGGTCGTAAAATGCCACTTGTTGTAGGTAACTTACTATGCGTTATTTCTAGTATCATTTGTGCCTATGCACCTAGCATCGAAATACTATTACTAGGCCGATTTCTACAAGGCTTAACCGGATCTGTAGGGGTAGTTATTTCTAAAGCTATCGCTCGAGACTTTGCATCTGGTCAAGAACTGACTAAACTATTTGCTTTGCTCATGATGGTCAATGGCCTCGCACCTGTAATTGCACCTTTAGTAGGTGGTCAACTACTTCTCTTTACTACATGGCGCGTTATCTTTATAATCTTAGCCGTATTCTCAGCTATTCTATTACTAGGTTCTCTTCTTTTCCGTGAAAGCTTACCAAAGGAAAAACGCGTTACTGGCGGCCTTGCTACGGCCACAAAGAACTACCTTACACTGATTAAAGATAAACGTTTCCTAGGACAATCTTTAATTCAATTCTTTGCTTTCGGCGCTTTCTTTGCCTATATCTCAGGTTCATCTTTTGTATACCAAAATATTTTCCAACTTTCAGCACAAGAATTTAGCTATCTATTTGGTATCAATAGCTGCGGCATTATCTTGGCCAGTGCCATTAGCGGACGAGTAAGTAATGTCGTAACATCTCGCCAAATACTTACATTCAGTCTGTGGCAACTTACAATCGGCTCTTTACTATTCTTAGTAGCCATGATTTTCGAATGGCCTCTTATTCCTGTAACAACAATCCTATTCTTTACCGCATGTACAGTATCTCTATTCGGTTCCGCTTCATTCTCTATGGCTATGACTAAATACGGCAAAATGGCAGGTAGCGCCTCTGCCATACTAGGCTTTGCAAGCATGTTTGCAGCAGGTATTGTATCACCATTAGTTGGTATAGGAGGGGATCATACGGGCATACCAATGGGGATTACAATGCTAGTATGTGCAGTGCTTTCCTTATTGTGCTTATATGGTTTAGTAGAGAAAGAATAATCTCTTTTAAACATTTGTGTGAGCCCTACAATGGGGCCCAACTACAACAGAATAATATTAGTATATAAATAAGATACCCCTTTCCTTGCTCAGTACGGCGCTACGCTTCGTAAAATCGCTTCGGAAAGGGGTATCTTATTTATATTAACACTACCTGTAGAGGCGTCCCATTGTGGGGCTATACAGCTTAAATTAAAATCTGCTAATTCTTTTTTACAAATACACTATGCACAATAAAGGAAAGCACCTGTCCAACTGATTGTAGGGAGAAAAATAAGTCGTAATGGGGCCCAATTACAATTGAATAAATTTAAGTATAAAAATAGCACCACCTTCTTCTTGCTCAGTACGTCACTTCGTTCCGTAAAATCGCTGCGAAAAAGGTGGTGCTATTTTTATTAACATTTTTTATAAAGGTGTCCCATTACGACATAACAGCATCAACAAAATGTTTAATCATATGTATTCTACATTCTAATATCAACTTGGCACTATTCTTTTATATCCACACCAATATACATAAGCACAATAATGAAAAGCGCCAGCTCAACTGATTGTAGGGAAAAGAACACAGCCCTCTCTGCAGCGATTTTACGGAACGTAGTGACGTACTGAGCCAAGAGAGGGCTGTATTTTTTCTATACTAGTATTATGTAGTTGTATTCGGGCCCCATTATAAAATGTAAAGCACCTTATGGCTTATTCACTAAAGCTCCATCGAGTTACACAACTATTAGTTTAGCGAAAATTCGCAATACACTAACTACTTACTCGAACATTGTCGATAGTAATAGTTTCAACCGATTTGCTTGGTTTACTGCACTGGATCCAGGATCGTAGTCGATGGCAGCGATGCGCACTTCTGGGTAGGCCGCAGATAGTGTTTTCACCATGCCTTTACCTGTTACGTGGTTTGGCAAGCAGCCGAATGGTTGCAAGCATACGATTTGTTTTGCCCCTTTTTCAATAAGGTCGATCATATCGCCTGTGAGGAACCAGCCTTCACCGCATTGATTACCAAGGCCGATGAATTGAGCTGCTTCTTTTGCTACTTCTGTCATACGTTGTAGAGGATCAAAGTTTTTAGACGCCGCTACGGCTTTAGCATATGGCAAGCGGTATAGCTCAAGAGCTTCACGTGCTAGTGTACCGAAGAAACCAGATAACCATGTACCATCAAGGTGTTTTGCACGGTATGTGCTGTCCATAGCGCAGTACAAGAAGAAGTCTAATAAACCAGATGTAACGACTTCGCCCCCTTCTTTTTCAATGAGTTCATTGATATGGTTGTTAGCACTTGGGTGGAATTTAACGTAAATTTCCCCTACGACGCCAACGCGAGGTTTTTGTACGTCTTTATTAACTGGCAAGTTATCAAAGTCATGGATAATCTCTTTGATGTACTTATTGTACTGACGAAGGCTGGCAGATGTAATGTTTTCACGCAGCTTTTTAAGCCAGTAATTACATAATGCATCGGTAGAGCCTGGGTTCTTTTCATATGGACGTGTAGCCAGTACGCATTGCATGATAGCATCACCATATACAACGGCTTGGATCATACGATGTAAGAAGCCTTTAGTCAACTTAAAGCCTGGTTGACGTTCCATATCACTCGCATTGAGGGATAGGATTGGTACTTGTTTCATACCTGCGTCAATCAATGCTTTACGCAAGTAACCGATATAATTCGTCGCACGACAGCCACCACCTGTTTGAGAGATGATAACTGCTGTTTTTTCTACGTCATATTTACCAGACAGTAAGGCCGCCATGAGCTGACCTACAACGATGATTGCTGGATAACATGCATCATTATTGATGTATTTTAGACCCACTTCAATATCATCGCGCGTAGGCGCTGGCAACATTTCAAAGTCATAACCTTCGTTTTTGAGGACTGGCTCTAAGAGGCTAAAATGTAATGGTGACATTTGTGGCACCAAGATTTTATAGGTCTTACGCATTTCCTCAGTGAACACCACCCGATTGTAATCGTAAGTTGGTAATTCTTCTACCACCACTTCTTCCGGTGCCTCTGGGTTATTATGACGACGCAAGCTACGTTCCATTACAGATTGCAAGGAGCGCAGACGAATCGTAACGGCCCCAAGGTTTGTACCTTCGTCAATTTTGAGTAAGGTATGAATCTTATGGTTTGCTGAAAGTATATCTTTTACCTGATCTGCTACGATAGAGTCGAGACCACAACCAAAGGAGTTAAGCTCTACAATTTGGAAGCCTTCTGTTCTGCTTACGAATTCAGCAGCACGGTATAAACGACTATGGTAGGACCATTGGTCTACAACGCGCAAATGCTTGATATCATTACCGAGAGGTGCTACACCATCTTCTGTAAGAACAGCCATCCCTAGAGATGTGATGAGCTCAGGAATACCGTGGTTAATACCAGAGTCTAAATGATATGGACGACCAGCTAAAACGATGGTTGGAATTTGTTCTGCCACAAGACGAGAAACAGTTTTCTTCGTCGTTTCACGGTAAGAGGCTTTACAATTTTCTTGCTCTTCCCAAGCGAGGTCTACGGCCTTCGCAATATCTTTCTTCTTGATATCCAAGAATTCCAATGCTTTCACAAGGGCAGGAACAAGAGATTTTTTATCAGCCAACGGCAAGAATGGCGCATGGAATGGCGTATCCCCTAGCACATCTTGCATATTATTTTTAATTAATTCTGGATAGGAAATAACCATTGGACAATGGTAGTTGTTGTCGCGGCTAAATTCCTTAGGACCATGTTGCACACAAGGGTACCAAATAAAGTCTACCTGTGCATTCGCCAAATCCCGAATATGACCATGCACGGCCTTTGCAGGATAGCAAGCCGTATCAGATGGAATCGTATCAATAGCCTTGTTGTATTGTTCCTTTGTAGTGTAATCGGAAAGGATTACTTCATAGCCCAAGGTATTGAAGAATGTAAACCAGAATGGGAAATCCTCATACATATTGAGGACGCGCGGAATACCTACGCGCATTTTACCTTCGAACTCTGGAATATTTTTCTTCAAGTAATAATCAAAGTATCGGCGTAATTTTACATCCACCAAGTTAGGAACTGCTTTGCGTTCCTCTTGAATCATACCGCCCGCACCGCGGTCACAACGGTTGCCCGTCACGTACGTACGACCATCGGAGAATGCGTTGATTGTCAGCATACAGTTGTTGGAGCAAAGTCCGCAATTGCGCATTGTCGTAGCAACTTGTAAGGAATTGAGCCCTTCGCTATCTAACAATGTACTATTACCCTTTTGCAACTCTTCAGCTGTTTCAGCAGCAAGAAGAGCCATACCGTATGCACCCATCAAGCCGGATACGTCAGGACGAATTACTTCTACGCCCATCAATTTTTCGAAGGCGCGCAAAACGGATTCATTATAGAATGTACCGCCTTGTACAACGATATGATCGCCCAATTCTTTAGGATCTTTTACCTTAAGAACCTTGTAAAGGGCATTTTTAATTACAGAATAAGCAAGGCCTGCTGCGATATCTTGTACCGTAGCCCCTTCTTTTTGGGCTTGCTTAACCTTAGAATTCATGAATACGGTACAACGAGAGCCTAAGTCAATTGGCAAGGTTGCCAACAAACCTTCCTTCGCGAATTGGTCGATAGGAATACGCAAGCCAGATGCGAAGGTATCGATGAAGGAACCGCAACCAGAGGAGCAAGCTTCATTCAATACGATATCTTCGATGTAGCCATCGCGAACCTTACAACATTTCATATCTTGACCGCCGATATCCAAGATAAAGGATACATCAGGGCAGAAGAAGCGGGCCGCACGATAGTGAGCCATCGTTTCTACTTCACCGATATCGATGCCAAGGGCGCGTTTAAGAAAGGCTTCGCCGTAGCCAGTTACACCAGAGTGTGCAATATATGCACCTTTAGGCAATAATGTGTAAATTTGCTCGATAATTTCACGAGATTTTTCTAATGGTTTACCATGGTTAGGACCATAGTGAGAGAAGATAATTTCCTTATTGCTGTTGATGAGCACTACTTTTAAAGTAGTGGAACCAGCATCGATACCAAGGTAACAAGGACCTTGAGCATCCTCAATATTCGCCTTTGGCGTTACCGCCTTAGCATGACGAGCTCGGAATTCTTCTAATTCTTGTTCATTTTTAAATAGCGGATCTACACGGTCTGTAGCTTCCATAGGAATACCGATAAGAGCACCGATTTCCTTTGTCAATTGACCAACTGTAATCTCACGGCATTCATCTTTCATCAATGCCGCCCCTAAAGCGATGAACAATTCACCATTCTCAGGGATGATGCGTTGAGATTCTTCCAGCTCTAATGTGTCACAGAAACATTGGCGCAATTCGGACAGGAATGTCAACGGACCGCCAAGGAACGCTACATTACCTTCGATTTTATGGCCGCATGCGAGGCCTGCAATCGTTTGGTTTACAATAGCTTGGAATACAGATTTAGCAATGTTTTCATGGGATGCCCCTTGATTTAACAAGGCTTGAACGTCAGTTTTTGCAAACACGCCACAACGTGCCGCAATTGGGTAAATTGTATCAGAATTCATAGCCAATTGGTTGAGACCAGATGCATCAGTTTGCAATAAGGTCGCCATTTGGTCTATGAAAGCACCTGTACCACCAGCACAGGAACCATTCATACGGTGTTCTGCAGTTTGGCCTAAGTAAGTAACCTTCGCATCCTCACCACCAAGTTCGATGATAACATCTGTTTCTGGATAGAGCGCTTTTACAGCTCGCGTTTCAGCAATAACCTCTTGTACGAATGGAATGCGCACCTTTTCGGCCATCGCCATACCACCAGAACCAGTAATACATACGTGAACTAGATCATCTTCATGGCCCACTTGAGCCTCTTGAAGCAAGGTATATACTGTGTCCAAAATATTCGCATAATGGCGTACGTACTTCTTATACAAATAATTATCGTGTTCGTCCAATAGTACAACTTTAACCGTTGTAGACCCCACGTCAATACCCATGCGTAGCATGTGCTGCATAAATACCTCTCTTTTTAACAACCGTATGACCACCTAAGCGATCATACTCGTTTTTGTGAAAGTAGCACATCATAAAATACCATATACAATGTACTAAACACCTAACTTGTAAAACGCAAAATTAGATGAGGATATTATACTTTCACGAAAATATCTAAATTTTTAAATATCCTACCTATATTATACAACAAAAGCAGTTAAAAGCTAAGTTTTCTTATATTCCAAAGAGTTATAAAGAATATAACTAATTTTGAATTGCAACGTCATATTTCCTATAGGATATAAAGAATATTATAACACTTTAACATAAAAAAAGATGTATCTACCAGTACTTAAATAAACTGATAACAGTCATATAAAAATCAGAAAAGAGACTTCAATGAAATCATCAAAGTCTCTTTTCAAAACATTATGTTAATATCGGTCTTATATGGATTTACAGCACTTTTTTATACAAGCTAACTAGATCATCATGGTTAGCAGGATATGGATTAAATCTATAGCACATATCTTCTAACGCTCTATCTGCCATAAGATCAAGCTTTGATTCTGATGTAGCTCTATCTATACCAAAGGCCGTAAGGTTCATTGGACAGTCTAATGTATGTTGCAATGTAACTATAGCCTCTATAAGAGCAGCTAATTTATCAGCCTCTGATGCATTATGGGCTGCAAAGCCAAGTTTAGCAGATAAACGGGCATACTTCTCCGCTACCGCTGGATTATGAGAGCAGTTAAAGCCAATTACATATGGCAAAAGCATACTATTAGCTAGACCATGAGGTACATGAAATTGCCCACCCAACTGATGTGCCATGGCATGAACGAGACCCACGCCGGCCTTGTTAAAGGAAAGTCCTGCAAGGCATGATGCTTCGTGCATTGACATGCGATCTTGGTCTGTAGCTGTTGGCTTATGACATTTTGGTAGGTATTCAAAGACAAGCTCAATTGCTTGCTGTGCCAACGCATCAGTAAAATTATTTGCCGCCGTTGCTACATAGGCTTCAAGCGCATGAACAAGAACATCTATACCGCTAAAAGCAGTAACATTGGGAGGCGATGTTTTTACAAATAATGGCGTTAATAAAGCTTCATCTGGTAATACCGCATCATCTACAAGAGGATATTTAATCTGTGTTTCGCTATCTGTAAGAACAGCAAAGGCTGTTACTTCAGAGCCTGTTCCACTTGTGGTAGGAACGGCGATGAAGAATTTGATATCCATATGCTTTAGCTTACGACCAAAATAGGCTATCCCCTTACTCATATCGATACAGGACCCTCCACCTATAGCGATGATAACAGTTGGTTTAATACCTTCCATAAATTCAATGCCTTTTACTACGTGAGTTATGGGCGGATCAGGTACTACGTCTGTATAGATAGTTACCTTATTTCTACTGTCCATTAGGCTCATCACATACGTAAGGTTTGGTGAGTCCTTCAAAAATGGATCACATATGATGAGGATAGATTCGTTATTAAATTCTGTAAGACGTTGTAATGAATCTTCCCCTGCATAAATTTTGGTTGGGAATGTCCATTGATTCATATGCTCACCACCTATCGAATATTAAAGCCCGTTGTTAAGCAACATCTACGGCGACGAGCAAAGCATCGAGCAGATGTAGTAGATTCTCCTGTTGGTGTAGCAATAGTAAAGGTCGTTGTTCCTTCTCCACTAAAACCAAGGCCAGCATAAGATGGACCATTCTTAACAAAAATAGACGTTTTCATTTTACGTGCCATCTGATTGAGGCGTTCCATATTTAAGGAATGCATCGTTGCCGTATGATGTAAACCAGCTTCTAACATCAAGCATACATTTAGACCTTCATCAAAGCTATCTACTGTTATAACAGGTAGAATAGGCATTAACATTTCAATTACTGCAAATGGATGGTCTTTTGGAGTTCGCAAGATAATTAAACGTGGATCACCGTTGTACGGAATGTGAGCCGCATCAAGGATAACACTGGCATTTTTACCTACAAACTGTTTGTTTGGCGTCCCATTTGGCAAGACTGTTAAGTCCACCAACCGTTGAATATCTTGTTGATTATCAACGAGGACACATCCTACTTTCACCATTTCTTGAACGAGTTGCGGCTCAATTTGACGCATGGCCACGACGCTCTTTTCAGCGATACAAAGGATGTTATTATCAAGGCTAGCACCGAGAACGATATCTTGAGCTGCCTTTTTAATATCGGCCGTTTCATCTACAAAGGCTGGCGGATTACCCGCACCAGCACCGATAACCTTTTTACCACTTTGAAGTGCTTGTTTTACTACTCCAGGGCCACCAGTAACAACTAATAAGCTTACATCTGGATGTAACATCATCTCTTGAGCAGACTCAATAGATGGCTCCCGAAGTGTAACAATAAGATTTTCAATGCCAATCGATTTAGCAATAACTTGATTGAGCTCACTAACAAGCTCTCGACTCAAATTCTTGGCGCCTGGATGAACGCTAAAGAATATAGCATTTCCGGCCGCCAGCATGCCGATGGAATTACATATTAATGTTTCTGCTGGATTCGTACTTGGCGTTATAGCACCGATGACACCATAGGGTGATAATTCATATAATGTCATACCATTATCACCAGTTTCACACTCTGTAATAAGGTCTTCCACGCCTGGTGTTTTATCTAGTGTAAGGTTTAATTTCAGTACTTTATCCGCAACACGGCCCATTCCTGTTTCTTCAACAGTTTTTTGAGCCAACTCTTGTACTCGTGGGCGCATAGCAGCACGAATATCTGCGATTACCTTCTCACGAGTTGCCAAGGTGCAATCTTCAAAACGCAATTGCGCTTCTTTGGCTGCTCGAATAGCCTCATCTACCGTATCAAACACACCGGGTTCTTGACCGCGAGATACTTGTTTAACCGGTTGCGATGAGGCTGTTTCTTGCTTTTGCCCCTGTAATACATCTATAACCATGGAGCGGATCATTTCTTTC
>OGKA01002823.1_pt1 | contig 9948 bp, 9 predicted proteins | sample 1572211 | NCBI WGS metagenome assembly OGKA01 (sample SAMEA2582125, study PRJEB24529) | metagenome | biome: Human gut stool | place: China | collected 2011
TAGGCATATGATGCCCTGCATAATTATAGCAGTGATATTGTTTATTGGGAATTAGTTTAATAGGCTGTTCTCTATAATCTTCATTAACTATCTTTGTGTCAAATATAGAATATTCCAATTCATCAAGAGTTGCTACCCAATTAAATTTAGGTTTAAAATAATCACTTAGGGAAAAAGGTGTCTCAAAATATATTTTAAAGTTATATCCGTTTGATTTAGCCCAATCATAACATGAGATGATAGCTTTCATTCTGTCTGCTAGGCCTGGATGTTTTCTATTCGGCTCAAATACAAGATAAAAAAAATTCCTTTTTTGTGCATGCTTGAAATGACATTTGGAATAATATTTTAAATTCTTTATTTTAGGCCGGAAGAAATATAGAATTTTTCGTACAATAGTTTTGAATTTGGGCATATTCAGCCCGTCAGTTTCTTTTGCCATAATTAAAACCAAAAATTAGGGAATAATATTCGTAAAATATGTCTTATTTTACATTTAATTCTTATCTTGAGTGAATCTTGTCTAAATTTTCCGGTTGCAAGATCTATTGAGGTTCTCATTCCGGTTATTCCATTAAATAGTACTTGATGTTGAAAGCGAAAAATAAAACGGTTATCTTTCTTATATTGTCTAGCCATACGGAGGAGGTAATGTTCAGCCCATTTTCCATCTTCACAGTCGTTCATCTCTAGATAACAGTTGAGTAAATGTTTTTTATAATATTCAATTTGGGCTACCCAAAAGCGACTATCTCCCCAATGTACACAATTTTTAGATCCAATCAGTTCATATAGATTGGTATCTTTTATATCTCCCATGAAAACCTTATTTTTTGCACGCTTTTCTATTTCTTTTGTCATAGTCAAAATGTTTACCATTGCATATCGACCAGTTATCTTTAGAAAATGAGTACATTGCTTTAACTTTTGTGAACGTAGGATACCCTCTTTTATCATTAAATATTCATTGAAACTTTTGCCTTTGTTCGGATTGAATGGTAAATTTTCGGAAGGTAAAAGTTGTATCCATTCAATATCTAATTTATCATTAAATTCTTTTTTTAATTCAGATAAATTATAATCTGAGTTTTCAAGAAATACAATGGGGTATTTTTTGCCAAATGTTTTGGCATAGAATCTTAGTGTAGAGGCATACATCTGCGCTCGTTCACTCATCGTAAAGTTACCTCCTATTACTTGCACTTTTATTGTGGCAGTAAGTAATATTGCTAATTTCATTTTGTGATATTGTATATTATGAGTTTATTTTATATGGTGTAAGCCATAAATTCAATGTTTGTCATATAAATCAATTATGGCTTTTTATATATGGAATTCTTTGATTGATTAGTTCTTCTTTTGAAAATCGTTTATTTTGTGGGTATAATTTTTTCTCATGTTCTAATATTTCATCAATAGTGAATCTGAACTTTAAAACTTTTGCTGGTATTCCTCCAATTATTGAATAGGGTGGGCAGGATTTTGTAACAACACTTCCAGCTGCAATAATACTTCCTCTTCCAATGGTAACTCCAGATAAAATTGTTACATTTATACCGAACCATGAATCACCTTCGATTATAACATCTTTATCGTCTTCGGGGTGTTTATTTAAATCTCCGTCAAACATAAAATGTCCAATATTATCTGTTCTATGATTTCCTGTTATTATTTTGAGATAAGGAGCAATCCCTGTTTTACTTCCGATAAAGACTTTAGCGCGAGTTGTATAAATTGTTGCGTATCTAGCTATTCGAACATCATCCTCAATGAATAAATTTTCTATACCTTTAAATATGGAAGTTGTCGGTTTTATCATCACATTTTTTCCACAATGTCCCATTGAACGCTTAATAAAGAATGCCCAAAATTTATCCTGTAAAAATTGAACAACTTGCTGTAATCTTGAAAACTTATAAAAAATATTCATATAATATGGTTTTATTTTAGATTTGATAATATGTACAAAACAATGAACAAATGTTTTTTGATGCATAATAAGAAGATTCTATGCGTGAACGGCATTTTCTTGATGGGGTAGCGATTGTCAATCTTCTCCCAATATTTATCTTTACAGATTTCTAAAATAGTTTCCCTTTTTTTTATGTAAGATAAATTTGATTTACATAAATTGCGAATATTAGATCTAGCATATCCTATGAAGAATCTATCTGCTCTTTGAATTACGTCTTGTGACAATCCATTTGCTAGCCCTCTTCTAATAATTTCTTCATGTAAAATTTTACTCATTTTAAATCTATCAGTGCGTACCTTCTTTGTTAGTGAACTCAAATTTACAGTATAATAATAATATGCTTGTGGTATTAATCCTATTGTTTGGGCATGAGAGCAATAATCAATATGGAATATTATGTCTTCAGATATGAATAAACGTTCAGATTCAAATAAAATGTTGTATTGTGATATGATGTCTCTTGAGTAAATAGCTCTCCAAACCGACATATCTATTAATCGTTCTTTTTTTATACTGACATCCGATGCTATCATATTTAGTAGTAAGTTATTTACTATTTCTTCTCCTTTGAATATCTGGAATTCCTTTTGTTGTTGAATGACACGTATTTCTTTACCATTTTGAATCTTAAAATTTGAAAATACAGTATCTAAGTTATGTCGTTTAGCTATGTTATATAAATTCTCATACATCTCTAAATCGACATAATCATCAGAATCAACAAATGCAACATATTCACCTGTTGCTAATTCTAGACCTGAATTCCGTGCTAGGCCAAGTCCTCCATTTTTCTTATGTATAACTTTTATTCTAGGATCTTGATTGACATACGAATCGCACATTTTTGGGCAGTTATCGGGAGATTCATCATCAACAAGAATAATTTCAATCTTTTTTAATGTTTGGTTGACTAAAGATTGAATACATCGGTCTAGATAGGCTTCTACGTTATAAATAGGAACGATAATCGAAATGAGAGGTTTATCCATAATTATAGTAATTATTTATTTTATGAGAAAGATTCCTAACATTAATATTTATCCTAATAACTTTTGTTCTGATAATTTTCGAAGAGTATTAATTCTATCTCGAATACCCACAAGGCAAAAAGCCAAAAAATAATAGACTATTAGGAATATGAGAATCGGTGTAATATTATACCAAATAAGAATAAAAATAATCAATATACATAAAATGCCTAAAGATGACCAATATTTTAAAACAGGATCACGATATTTATAATATCTGAGAAAGGTGCATAATAAAAGAAGATATATACTTAAATATAGAATTAAACCTAGCCAGCCCGTTTCTGTCATTATATATGAAGGAGTAAATAAAAAGAAATATGTTTTGAGATATTGACTACCTATTGGAGAACGGAATATCTGAGAGGTAGATGAAGCCCCTATACCGTATCCTGATAATAGATGCGGAATATCTTTTAGAATTAGCTCATTCGTCATTTTTATCGATGAACTTCTATTCATACCATCTTCTTGACCTACAATGAACGAGCTTTCATTAGTGTATGCTTTGGTTTTTTCTAGCGTGAATATTGATTCTACATACGTTTCATTATAAAAAAACGATAAGAAGAACTGCATGATAGGGATAAACAGAAATAACCCTATTATTAAAGTCGCAATCTGTTTAAATCTAAATTTATTAAATAGGATATTACCTATATACCAAAATAAAGGGATAACTATATATAATAATTTAATCTCTCCCCAAAATGATAATAGCAGAGATATAGTCATAATGCTAATGAATTTTAATCTTGAAAGAAGTTTATTATAATAGTCTGCTGTCGCAAAAAATATTATTAGCATTAAATATAGGACCATTTCCATGTTACCTCCTCCAAAGAGCCCTCCTAAAGCATCCCCGCTTTTTCCTGTATAATTTTCTATGATACAAAAAATGAAGTTAGGTATGAAAGCATGGTACATTATTTTTCTGTATTTCCAACAATCTTTTATGGTCATTACTTGCCAAATAATATAGAAAACCAATAAAGCTCTTAAGTAAAATCGAATATTCCAAAAATATGGAATTATAAAACAGCCATTTATGAGCATGGAAATAGTACCTATTATTAGGAAAATTGTACATAATATAGGTATACATGAATAAATGTATTTTGATATCTCTGGCCTTTTGTATCTTTTATAGACTTTTATAGATAGGTATAATAAAATACAATCAGGAATAATTGTAAAAATCTCATTTTTAAAAAGAAATATGCGTATTAAGCCCGAATATAGTATCCAGTATAATAGGAAAAATGCTAATAATTTATCTCGTTTCATATATAAGTTTGAATACTTTTTTAAAGGACTTTATAATACGTTTACAGAATAGTTTTTGGACTAAATGACTTTTACAATTTTTAGAGAAATATGCTAAGTTTTGTGGTGTTAATTGAGAATAGTTATATGGCCTAAATTCATCTGGTATTATTTCGAAACGTTTTTTGTTTAAAATATTGTTGTCATATTTCATTGGGCGTAATTGGAAATGCATATATAGATAGCTTTCTTTGATGATTTTCTCATTTTTGAGAACGAGACGATAAAGGTCATTTTCTTCCCATACATAAATAGCTTTTTTCTCCTCTTCTATTTCATATCCAAAAGGGGCGGTTGTGTTCTCTGTACCTACAAATGTGACCTTAACAAAATGATTGTATCGATAAGAGAAATTTAAGGAAAGATCTTTCTTGAAAAGTCTTTTGCCGGCTGCTATAAATAATCTGTTAATATTGGATGGGTTATTCCATTCTTCATCAAACCACATGATTTGACTGTTTTCTAAAACTAGTTTATATGGATAGGACTTATTAAATTCGTTCATAAAAATACGATTGTTCGTTTCTGTATTTCTATAGATTGTCATATGTCCTAATTGAAATATTTTATCATATTGCTCTAAGAAATCATCCGTTAGCCAGTTGCTTAGATTACCCATTATTGTATCTAAATCACAATGCCCCCAAAACCTGTAATCTGCTAAATATTCCTCGAAAATATATCCATACATTGGCTTGAGATCACATAGCTTATATGGATTAGTAAGTTTTATAGGAAAATTGAATTTTGATTGAATAAGTTCCTTGCATGCTTCAAATGTCATTTCTATTCTTTTGACATTTGCAGGGTAATTATAGTTCTTGGTATCATTTGTAAATATTAGCCAGTTGTAATCAGGGTTAGTACTGCATGTTTTTAAAAAGACGGGAAAATGATTAGGCAACTTTCCAAAATATGGAATAATGAAACAGAGTTTATTTTTCATTTATGTATATCTTAAGTTGTTTATATGTATAGGTTATAATAATAGGCATAGTGTAAGAAAAAATAAATATCAAGAATGGGGGTAGACTTATTTGTTTATTCAATAGTAAACATATTTGTAAAAAAAGAAAATGAAGGATATAAATTTGTAATGAATATTTTTTGCCTATTATGGCTAAAAGATTAGAGGCACTGAAACTGTTCTTATATTGTAAACATAGGGCTAGAATTGCAATAATTAATGGGCATGATGTAAAGGCAATATAGCCATCTCCCCCGTATGAAGCAATATGTCTATATAGATACATTTCTAATATAAAAGCCGAGATTGCAATGATAAAAAGAAATAAAGCTGAATTTTTAAAAAAGGATTCGTATCTTTTTATGAACATTCCGATTGATACAAAAGGAATACCTAAAAATAAAAAGTTAGTATATATCCAACCTTTAGGGACTATTAAATGGAATAAGTAGGCATATCGACCTAAAATTAAGGCTCCTAAATAGCATATTATGAAAATTAGAGGTAAATATTTTCCTAGTTTTGTGATTCGAACAATGATATAAAGAGTTATAAGTGTTTCAACGTATGCGTTAAGGTACCATAAGGGGGGAGCGATATTGCCACCGATGAATAGCCAAGTAAGAAAAAATATAGGTGAGTCTATCTTTATTGGACATACTCCAGTAAATAGCCATATTATACAATTATATATTAGATATAATAAATTAGTAAGTAGTATTAGTTTTATAGTTTTTAGTATAGTTCTGAATAATCTTTGATCATTGAAATATGATTTTTTATCAAATAAGAAGTATCCTGATATGGCAAAGAATATAGGAACAGCAAGTTTTGAAAATAGAAGAATATATTCATTTGAGTACCAACAGTGTAAATACACTACTCCTGCTGCGCATATAGCTTTTAAGACATATATTGATGATATGTCTTCGTTTCTTATGGTAGATTCCTTCATCTTAATTTATAGATAGCTGTTACAATTTTACTTGCTAGCCAATAAGGTAAAATTTTGCTTAATTTATTTTTCCATTTTCTCACCTTGAGCCCTTTTGTGGAGGTCCATGATACTGAGAAATGATGGATACTGAAACTTTTGTCAAGTGGGTATAGCATTTTATCCGTTATATTTGATTGAGGACAAAAATATTCTGGAGAATATGCAATAACATTGTCAAGTCTTTGTGTTTGATTATTGGGGATTAGGCCGTGTTTTGTTAAGATTAATGTTTGATATCTGGGACATGCTACAAGGTTTAAACTTCCATCTTGGTTATAAAAACTTAGTTTTTGATATAGATTTATCATTTCCTTTAAAATAGGATGTCCTTTTTCTGCACCATATCCTAATCCTAGATTTACAGAATATTCAATAAATGAGTCTTTTTTTATTCCATGCGGATCTCTACTTTCAAAGCCACAAAACATCTTTTCTTCTAATAGACTGTCAAAGGGTTTGAGCACCTCTACGTCTGTATCTAAATAGATACCACCATTTTGGTATATGATATCTAGTCGAGCAAAATCACTTACGAATGCCCATTTTTTTTCTTTGTAAGCATCCGCCATGTATTGGCATCGATTTATATCGTAATTACTTTCATCCCATCGAATGATTTTATAGTCAGGCATAAATTTTTTCCAAGAAGCGATGCATTTTTTTACATCTTCTGGTTCTGGATTTCCTCCAAACCAGCAATAATGTATGATTTTAGGTATCATTAAATTTTATGATTTTCTTGATCGTTGAATTATACAATCTCTTCCATTCTATTTCACCTATATTTAGTAGTGAATAAATTTTTTTCCCAAATTATTCAACCCATATTTGTATAAATAAAATCCAATTTTCCATTTTGGGCTCTTAGTATGTTTAATTTGGCTTTTATATTTTAAAATTCCTTGTTTGATTTCTGTTTTAGATAAGACATTGTAGATGAGTGCTTCTGTAAATATGCTAAATGAAACCTTGTCAATGATCTGAGCTTTTTGAGGTAATTTTAAAAGTTCTGATAGTTTATCTCTATATTTTAATCGGGTTTGATATGTGTTGTAAGTATAATGATGTGTGATAGATGATCCATTCATATAATAGTGGTAATACGCTTTGGAAAGATAGGCGATTTTTAGATTATCACTATTTTGCAAAATTTGAACTAGGATTAATAAATCCTCGCAATGATTTATGCCATAGAAAAAAAGTGCTTTATATTTCTTGTATAAAGAGGTACGAATTAATTTATTCCCCAATGATCCTAGCAGTTTGTTGTTGAATATATCTAGAAGAATCTGTTGGGGGATTAATGATGTTGGTTGTTGTTTAGAGATAGTCTGATTATTACCTGAATTAACAAAATAGTCTGTTATAATAATGTCTATATTTTCATTCTTAGCTTTGTTGTAAAGTTCCTCCAACATCGTTGTTTCAATCCAGTCATCAGCATCAATATGAATGGAATATTCTCCTGTCGCATAATCTATCCCTGTTTTCCTAGCCATTGCTACACCTTCGTTTTGACTTTTATGAAAGACCTTAATCCTATTATCTTTAATGGCATATTGGTCACATATTTGAGGTGATATATCCTTACTCCCGTCATCTATTAGCAATAATTCCCAGTTAGGGAATGTTTGTGATATAATGCTGTCGATTGCTTTGTGAAGAAATCTCTCGGCATTATATATGGGCATAATAATGGAAATTTTTGTCATATCTTTAGTAGTGAATTATAGCAAACCATTCTTGACTCAATAAATCTTTCATCAGAAAATTCTTGGTGGATGTGATTAATGCTGTTTTGAATAAATTTATTAGCTAATTCTTGATTATTAACAAGTTCTATTATAGATTCTGCAAATTGAGTTGCATCATCGGTTATATAACAATTTTTTCCTGAAGTAAAGTTTAAACCTTCAGCACCAATGCTTGTTGCTACGAAAGGAATTCCTGCATTACAGGCTTCTAAAATCTTCATGCGAATACCGCTTCCTTGAAATAAAGGTACAATAAGAATACTATTGGCTATTGCTGTATATAGATTATCGACGTATCCAAGGAAATTAATTCCTGCATATTTCTGTTCCCAGTTTTCTTTTGTTTCCTTTTTCCAGTTCCCAATAACATTTATTATAATGTTAGGTTCTTGTTTACGGAGTAAAGGGAAGACATTATTCATAAACCATTCTAAGCCTTGTTTATTAGGAATGTGGGTTTCCGGTCCAATAAAAACCACCTTTTTTTGGATTGTCACTGGGAAGAAAATCTTTGGTTGAGAAAGTTGGATTTGAGCGAATGAAGCAAATATAGGTGTATGTACACCATTCTCAATAAGCTTCTGTTTATCTGTTTCAGATAAGGTAATGATCGCGTCACATGCATTTAATGCATTAATTTCTTGTTGGCGTTGTTGGTTGTAAAAATAGTTATCATCTGTGCTTAGTTGTTTTTTTTGGGTCAGACGTTGATGCTCAACTATGAATTGTATTTCATGATGAACAAAAACCTTTTTGACAGGTGAAATTATTCCTTTTAAAAATCCTAGAGTAAAATGGAATTCACCTTGTACAATGTGAATATTGTGTTTATTAATATAGTCATTTAGAAACCTATAAAAATCATCGTAATAATCGAGTTGGGCGTCATAAAAATTAAGATGTTGCATATTCACTTTGTTTCTATTGCCATTACGATTATTAATGAAATTAGATATTCTTAGACATTTATTTTTAATATATTGGTATTTATTATTATCTGCTAATGGATAAATTATAGTAGGTATTGATGGATAATCTTTTTGGAAGGATTGAGTACTTATTTTCCCATTTATAGAATTATCTGTATTCAATAAATGAAAATGAACTCTTGGAGATAATTTTTTAATAGCGTTAAATACCGCTTGGTCTCCTCCATTACGAGGCGGGTAATTAAAGGATTTTAACAGTATTAGGATATTCATAATGTTATATCTTTACTTTAAAAATGGTCTGTAGATATTTATGCAGATGGAACTTTATAATCAGTCGTCTTGGTATGAATCTAAATGTCCACACATAAAATTTAGCTATAGTTCCTACGTGACAAGATAGTTCTTGCATCTGATTTAGTGCTTGTTTTTTATGCTGTTTGTTATGAGTAAACATAAAAATAGGGATAAGAAACGAGCCTATTAAGGTAATTTGTGATGACTTGCAAATATTATCAATAGAATTTAGCCAATCCTTACATATATTTAAGTAGGTCTGATTATCTTTATCTACATTATATGCTTGTGTTATGCTATTTTCTCGTATAGTATAATTGTATGTCATTTCTTTTATGATACAGATGGAATTGATATATTTAGCAAGATAGAAGTTCCAATGATCATCTTCATGAATTATCCCTTCTTTGAAATATAAGTTATTATTTACAAGAACAGTTCTTTTAATTAACTTGTTACATGCTATCATAGAAAGTGTATAACGCTCTAAAAGTTTTTCTTTTATCCATGTGGCACTATTTGAGTATTCAGGAAGATTTTTATTTTGCAGGTTAAGCCATTCTAGACTTTTTAGGGGGATGCTTGTTTGAGTACTTCCAACCACTAAATCGACCATTCCATATTTTTTTAATGGTAAGGTTAGATTTGTTAAAGCATCTGTAGGTAGAGTGTCAT
>OGKA01002824.1_pt1 | contig 9947 bp, 7 predicted proteins | sample 1572211 | NCBI WGS metagenome assembly OGKA01 (sample SAMEA2582125, study PRJEB24529) | metagenome | biome: Human gut stool | place: China | collected 2011
AAAGAAGTCCCCGCATTAGCTTTTTGCCCTCCAGATAAAATATCAAACCCGGTAATCCCCAAAGTAGATTCTACGCCGGCTTGCTGTTCCATAAACTTTAAGAATCCTGAAATTTGTTGATTCGTCCTAGTATTTACAGCACCTTCAGGCAAACTAAATGCTGCCAAAAAATAACCATTATCTTCTTGTGGTAAGAAAGCTGTCGGTAATTTAATAAATAACCCAACAGAGATTATAGTTATGCCTACCAATACACCTAAAGGAATCATAATTCGCTGTGCCAATTTACGTAAAAAGATTCCATATACCTTAACCATACGATCAAAATAATCATTAAAGGTGTCCCATACTTTATTCAAGTGACTACGTTCACCAGATTTTTTCTCTATCTCTTTAAGCATAGACGCACAAAGTGTAGGTGTTAGAGATAATGCAGTAAATGCAGAAATAACTACTGAAATTGCAATAGTCAAAGCAAACTGCTTATATAAAATTCCCATAACTCCGCCAAGAAAAGCTACCGGGACAAAGACAGCTGCCAATACACAGGCCACCCCAATTACAGGTCCCTGTACTTTTTTCATAGCTATATAAGTAGCTTCCTTTGGTGTTTTATTGTTATATCGCATCTCGTATTCAACTGCTTCTATAACAACAATAGCATCATCTACAACCAATCCGATAGCTAATACCATCGCGAACAAAGTTAATGTATTGATAGTAAAACCAAGTACTTCAAAAGATGCTAACGTTCCTAGTAAAGAAACAGGAACTGCAATCATAGGAATAAGAGTAGATCTCCAATTTTGCAAGAATACATAAACGATTAATGCAACAAGAAGCAATGCCTCAAAAAAGGTTTCTATAACTTCACCGATAGATGCATTGATAAAATCTGTATTATCTGTATTAATAGAATACGTCATATCTTCAGGAAAACTCTTTGCGTCTTCTGCTACTTTGGCTTTAATTTTTCCTAAAGTTTCCACAGCATTAGCATCATCAGTTAAGGAAAATGCAATAGCTGCCGACGGTTTCCCTCCATTACGAGCAATAAAGTCATACGACCTTTGATCCATGACAATACGTGCAATATCCTTTAACTTCAATAAAGAACCGTCTTGATTCGTACGCAATACAATATTTCCAAATTCATCCGGTGTCTTAAGGCGCCCTTCTGCATTAACAATATACTGAAGTGCAGCACTTTCTGTAACAGGTGCCGTACCAATAATACCACCTGCAATTTGTTGATTCTGGACACGAATAGCATTCACAACTTCTGTTGTTGTAATATTATTTTTAGTCATCTTCATTGGATCTAACCATACTCGCATAGCATAATCAGAACCAAATTCCTGTATAGTACCTACACCGGGGATAGTCTTTAATTCATCTAAATAATTAATACTGAAATAATTTTTTAAAAAAGCAGCATCATAAGTGTTATTAGGTGATGTCAGCGCAATAACCATTGCCATATCCCCGGATGATTTTTGTGTAGTTACACCTAAAGTTCTGACAGAGTCAGGAAGAGCTGCCGTTGCTTGGTTTACTGCATTCTGCACACGAACAGTAGCCATATCAGAATCTATACCACTCTTAAACTGTACATTTAAAGAATAAGAGCCATTAGAGTTACTGGTAGAAGACATGCTATCAAACCCTTCTACTGAAACTACTTGCTTTTCTATAACTTCTGCAACCGTATCGTTTACAACCTGAGCATCTGCGCCATAATAACTGGCATGTACAGACACTTGAGGCGGCGTAATTTTAGGATAACGGTCAACCGGTAAAGTAAATATACAAAGAATCCCCGCTATAGAAATAACGAGCGACAACACAATAGCAAATATAGGACGCTCTATAAAAAATTTTGACATAAGGCCTCCTTACTTGGTGCCACCGGCAGATTGTGCAGTAATTGCTTGTTTAGCTTGTTGTTCTAATACCTCTTTTGTAATAACTTCTGTCTTAACTGCCTGTCCATTTACAATCTTATTTTGGCCTTCTACTACCACTTCATCACCTGTATTAATTCCGGAAGTAATAATAGAATAAATTCCATATTGCCCTGCAATAACAACCGGCTTTTGTACCACTTTGCCATCAACAATTACATCTACCATATTTTTATTCAACAAGGGAATAATTGCTTTCGCGGGAATAAGCATGCTATTAGCTGCTACCTGAGAGTCTGCTACAACCGTTGCATACATCCCCGGAAGGAGTAAATTATTAGTATTAGGAAACGATGCTTTAAATGAAATCTGTCCTCCATTTAGGCTAGGGCTAACTTGCACAATTTTACCGGTATCAGCATACATGCTTCCATCTGATAATTTAAGTTTCAATACATCTCCTAATGCACTGGTTCCACCTTTTTCCTTAATGAAGCCAAGATATTCTTCTTCCGACATATCAAATTGTACATACAAAGGATCTGCTGATGAAATAGTTACTAAAGGTGTATTCCCGGCAGCAACGTAAGTACCTATATTCACATCATCCATTGACAACGTACCCGTAAATGGTGCCGTAACAATCGTATCATTTAAATTGTCCTGTGCAATTTGTACTTGTGCTTGTGCCGCTTCCAATGCCGCTCTGTACTGTGAAGTTGCTGCTCGCTGTGTATCATATACTTGTTGCGAAATAGCTCCACTAGAAATCAATTGCTCATAACGTGCCAAATCAGTTTGTGCATTTTCATAAGTAGCGGCAGCTCTTGCAGCTTCTGCTTGTGCTGTAGCTAAAGCAGCTTGGTAAGTTCTTGCATCAATACGATATAAGGGCTGTCCTTCAACTACTCTTTCTCCTCCACTTATATATTTCTCAATAACTGTACCCGAAACCTTAGCTTTAACCGGGACTTCTTGTAAAGCTGAAATCGTCCCTGTGTATTCACGCTGAATCGGTGTATCAGAAGTAAATACTTTAAAAGTATTTACTTTGGTTTCTTGTTGTGTGTTCCCTGATTTAGAACCACAACCAGCTAGCAAACCAGCAGAAACAATCATTCCTACCATAGCTACCGCCAGCCTCTTTTTATAATTCATTATATACCCCCAAAACTTATAAATTTTACATAAAAATATATCATTATTAATGGTATCAAATGATATATTCAATTTCAATAGATAACTATTTAATTATTTTACAATAGATTCCAAAGGAATCTTTACTACCATCTTCCTTATTTGTGCAATTCCTTGCCCACTTTTACACAACGGTCTATGTAAATCTTCTGGAAAACAAACAATAAAAGAACCTTCTGTCAAATATAAACTGGATTCTTTTTCTTTTCCTTTATAAAAATATAAATCCCTATCCGGATATGCTTCTACTTCTTCCTGACGACAAGAATAAGGTTGTATTCCTATCCGCTCTTCCCCTTTAATTAAATATACTAAATCAATAAACTTCTTATGACCTTCTAATTTTCTATAAGAAGCTTCTTCGGTAAAAGGTGACTCAAGAGAGGCTCTATATCCCAAAATAGATAAATTACCATCCTTAATCCTTGAAAGATCAAGCATCATTACTTGTTTTAAACAATCATAAATAACTTTTGGTATTTGTTTTTTATATATTTCTATATATTGAGATTCCCCAGCAATCATAACGTATCCTTTCTATATAAATATCTAATTATCCTCATGATATCATAAATAAAATAAATATAAACTAAGTCAAAACAACCTTGTGTTCTAATAATATAAAATAAGAAAGAATAAAAATCTTTTCTGTAATTGAAAAAATCTTTTTATTCTTTCTATAAATTCTAATATTTTTCTTTATTTAAAATATCATCATTAAATCTATATCTCATTTCAAATTGAACAGGAGGATCCGCAATTTTTCCTATTTCTTTGAAATATTGAGTAGAAGCGGATTGAACATCTACTTTAAATTGTTTTGCAAGATTTGTTAAATGGTCTTTTCCTGTAGAACGTTTATAAGTATCTCCCCAAAGAGTAACCGTATCATTCTTTGAATCATAATTTATTTGTTCCCTATCTCCATCTAAATTGAATATAATTTGATTATTTACGAGTTTCCCCTTTCGATCAGAAATATTTGTAGTTAATTTTTCTAATTTCACATCTACATCCACATCTATTCGTTTTCCACTTGGAGTTGATTCCAATATGGTCATCATCGGTTGATGATTCGGAGTTGTAAATTGATAGTTATAAGCTACTACAGATATATTGACCATATCCCCGTCTTTGCTAATGGATAATTCTTTAATCGGTTCATCTTCATGATTTCGAACTGTATCTACGGTAAATCCATTATAGTTAAACCAAGTTCCCTCTACCCCCTTTGGAGTACTATTACCTAAAGTACCACAAGCAGTAATCATCACTGTATTAAAAAGTACTCCGACAGACAATACAATTTTATGGATAGTATTCATTTTAAATTTCCCTTCCACGCCTACTAAAATAAATTTCTATATTATTATGTTAATTGTATTATATAAAATTTATAACATTATTAACATATAACCATTCTCCATTTGATTAGTATATTTGCGTAGTATATTATATAAAATAAATAATTTTATTGTTAAAATCTTTTATTAAAAATCGAAAAAATGAAATCTCAAATCATGTTATTAAAATTAAAACTTATCCCGGTACTCCTTATAGGAATTATCATTGTCCAAATTACACCTCTAAGAAAAGCAATAAAAATGAATAAAGAGCAATTAGAAGAGTGGACAAAAGATATTCCTTCTATAAAATTACTCCCGATTGAAAAATGTATGCTGTTCATTAGCCGAATTCTAACAATATTTGTCGGCGGTATTATAAGTATTGAGTTATTGGGATTTGCTATACTAATATGGTATTGGGGTGATGTATGGATTAATGTTTTTACAAATCCTGACATTACAACTCAACAAATTTTGTTAGTAGTCCTACTCACCATGATACCTATGCTTATCATGTTTTGTTTCGGAATTATTATATATAAAATCTATAAACGAAAAGTTGTTATCCATTGGGTAAATTATTACATACAAAAATATCTGATTAACTAAAAAGGCTTTTCGATTTCTCGAGAAGCCTTTTTTATTTTTGGAGCGCCTAGAGGGATTCGAACCCTCGCACCCGGTTCCGGAGACCAGTGCTCTATCCTCTGAGCTATAGGCGCCTAATGAAAAAATTATATCATATACTTACTTAATGCTCAAATCATATAAATATGCTAAAATAGCGTTAATAAGGAGGTTTTACTATGTCTATTGATGATGAAAAACTGGCAGAAGAAACACTACAACAAATGAGAGTTTCTTATAAAAAAGAACTCTCTCAAATATATAAAATGTCAACTATGCAAAGAAAGATAGCCCCCTCCGCTTCCACATCAAAGCAATATGAAAAAATGAGGCAAGATATTGAAGCTTTAAAAAAGAAATATAGCATTAATTATTAATCTTTCTTATTAAATTTGACACTGTTATATAGATATGATAAACTCTCTTTATCAGCTTATGGATCATTAGCTCAGCTGGTTAGAGCACCTGACTCTTAATCAGGGTGTCTGAGGTTCGAATCCTTGATGATCCACCATAAAAACACAGATTATAGGTCTGTGTTTTTTTATTTTCTTATAAATAAAAGGAACTCGCTTATAACGAGTTCTTTTTATTTAAGACCGTAAAAATTTCTCAAAAACGAAATTACCAAGAGCAGCTCCTTTAGCTGTCATTTGGATATGTCCATCTTTTTCTATCAATAAATTTTTGTCTTTCAGTATTACTATTTCTTTTTTATACCATGTTTCCGGATAAGAACCATAACGACTATAAAAATCTTCTCTATCAAACCCTTCTTTCATTCGTAAGTGTAGAAAACAATATTCTTCCATATCTTCTGATTCTGATAGATTTATGATTTCCATTGGAGGCTGTCTATCTTTTAATAATTCTGTTATATATTGACGAATTCCCGGAACAACTTCTATTCTTTGTGTTCCTAAGCGAGAACATGCAGATGGTCCGAATCCAATATAATCATCCATATACCAATATTTTAAATTATGTTTAGATTCATAATTTTTCCGTGCAAAACTCGAAATTTCATATCTATGAAAACCATAATGAGGAAGAATCCTACACATAGCTTGATACATATTCCAACTTTCAGATTCTGTTGGACGCTGTAGTAATCCCCGTTCCATTAATTGCCAAAAGCGAGTTCCCTTTTCAATAATAAGACTATAAACAGACAAATGTGTAATAGGTAAATGAACTGCCCAGAGTAATGAGTTTTTAAAATCAATGCAGGTTTGACCGGGAAGTTCATACATTAAATCAATACTGATATTATGAAACCCTATTTGATAAGCTCTTTTTATAGATTGTGCCGCAGAAGCTGACGAATGATTTCTCCCTAAAAAAGACAACATATGATTATCTCTTGTTTGTACACCTACAGAAATCCGATTAATGCCTAATTGATAAATAGATAAAAGATATTCTTCCGTCATATCTATCGGATTCATTTCCATCGTAATTTCTGCATATTTCTCAATACAAAAATGTTTTTTTAAACAAGAAAGTATTTTACCAATTGATTTCGGTGACAATAGAGAAGGAGTTCCTCCACCAAAATATATGGTGTCACAATTTACATAACGAACCTCTTTACTGCGGAGTTCAATTTCCTTACATAGCGCCTCAATATATAAATCATCTTCACGTCTTGTTAATGAATAAAAATCACAATATCCACAACGAGATTGACAGAAAGGAATGTGAATATAAACCCCTGTTTTATTATTCTTCATTTTTTAATACTGCCATGAACGCCTCTTGAGGAATTTCAATACTGCCAACTTGCTTCATACGCTTTTTCCCTTCTTTCTGCTTTTCAAGAAGTTTTTTCTTTCGGCTGATATCCCCGCCATAACATTTAGCAAGCACATCCTTACGATAAGCTCGTACTGTTTCTCTAGCAATAATTTTACTTCCAATGGCTGCTTGAATAGGCACCTCAAATTGTTGTCTTGGAATAATGTCTTTAAGTTTCTGTGCCAAAACACGTCCACGTGATACGGAGTTACTACGATGAACAATTACAGATAATGCATCTACCAAATCTCCATTCAAAAGAATGTCTAACTTTACAGCATCCGTATCTTGATATCCATCGAGCTGATAATCTAAAGAAGCATATCCCCTAGTAGAAGATTTTAGTTTGTCAAAAAAATCAAAAATAATTTCAGAAAGAGGAATATGATACGATAAAGTTACTCGTGTTGTATCCAAATAATCCATAGTTTCATAGATGCCACGACGGCTTTGTGCCAAATCCATAACAGCACCTACCATATCGGAAGGCACTAGTATTTCAACTTTAGCAACAGGTTCTTCAATATGTTCAATCTCAGTCATAGGTGGCAATGCTGCCGGATTATCAATATTAAGAATTTCTCCATCTGTCTTATATACTTTATAAATAACAGAAGGTGCTGTAGTAATAAGCTGCAATCGATATTCTCGTTCTAATCGCTCCTGAATAACATCCATATGCAATAAACCGAGAAATCCACAACGGAACCCAAAACCAAGTGCAGTAGAAGTTTCCGGTTCGTATTCCAACGCGGCATCATTAAGACTTAATTTTTCTAATGCATCCTTTAAAGTATCATAATCTTTACTATCAATTGGGTATAGACCACAGAATACCATAGGAAGAGCTTTACGATATCCAGGTAGAGCTTCTGTTGCACCATTCTCTGCAGTTGTAATAGTATCTCCCACTTCACAATCATGAACATTTTTAATGCTGGCAGCAATATACCCTACTGCACCACACTCCAATTCTTTATCAGCTCTTGGATAAGGTGCAAAATATCCTACTTCCGTAACTTTATGCACCTTGCCATTAGCCATCATACGAATATCCATTCCCGGTTTTATAGAACCACTTACTACACGCACATAAGCAATAGCCCCTTTATAGGAGTCAAAAATGGAATCAAAAATTAAACATTGTAAGGGTTCTTCGCTACGTTCTTCAGGTGCAGGAACACATTCAACAATACGTTCTAAAACTTTTTCAACACCCAATCCTGTTTTAGCACTAATTTCTATAGCATCTGACATATCTAATCCGATAATATCTTCTACTTCCTTTTTTACTCGTTCCGGATCTGCACTTGGTAAATCAATTTTATTAATAACAGGAATAATTTCAAGATTATTATCTAATGCCAGATACACATTAGCTAAAGTTTGTGCTTGTACACCTTGTGTTGCATCAACTACTAAAATAGCGCCTTCACAAGCAGATAAACTACGAGATACTTCATAGTTGAAATCAACATGTCCCGGTGTATCAATCAAATTCAACTGATAAGTTTGTCCATCTTTATACTTATACATCAAACGAGCAGATTGCTCTTTGATGGTAATCCCTCTTTCGCGCTCTAAATCCATGGTATCTAAAACCTGTGCTTCCATATCTCTTTTTTGAACAGTGCCTGTTATTTCTATCAGGCGATCTGCCAAGGTCGATTTCCCATGATCAATATGTGCAATAATTGAAAAATTTCGAATATGTTTTGTACTCATAAAATATTCTCCCAATGGAAATCGGCTAAAAAGGGCTTTTCTAGCCGCACCTATAATTTCATCATTATGATTGTAATGCATTTATTACTAAGTGACTAGTATCTCTATCTATTTTTATAACTTTGCTTTTCTTTTTCTGATTTTATATAAAGTAAGACTCCCAATGTTATCCAGCCGCTTAAAATCCCCCACTCTAAAGAATCTAAGGATACCGGGCTGAATGGAATAAGCAAAAGCCCTGTCAAAAAAGATCCTGCCAATATACCAAGCCATATACCAAACTTCCCTCCAGGAACTTGATAAGGTCGTTTCAACTCGGGATATTGCCTGCGAAATTTAAGACAAGCCCCTGCTACCATTGTACAAGGAAGGATAAATGCTAATCCTGCAATCTCAGTAAGAGGTAGCAACATATGATATCCCAAAAAAGGACCTATCAGAGTTAATATAGATAAAAGAATACAAGCTGCTTTGGGTGTACCTTTTCTATCTACTTTTGCAAACACCTGTGGCAGTTGTCCTTTACGTCCCATCGCAAGAAGTATTCTAGATGTTGCAGAAAACAAAGAATTCATCGGACCAAGAGGACTTAAGGTTGCAATAGCAAGCATAAATATAGCCAAGTAAGGATTAATATCTCTGAGTACGGCTAATGCAGGAATCGGTCTTTCAATAAAAGAAGTCCATGGAATAATTGTACTAAATGAATAAATACAAATTCCATAAAACACAGCAGAAGCTATGACTGTTAATCCTATAACCCGTCCATAATTTTTCCAATTAATACCCGATTTAGCTTCCTCGGCCTGATCCGGTATAGTATCTAGCCCAGTATAAAAATAAGGTGTTAATACAAGTACAGAAATGAGTGCTTCCACAAAATGTTCCCCACCGGTTATTGCGACAGGTCCCTGTACATATTCAAAGAATGGCATAAAATTATGCACTCCACCACGCCAAAAACTAATAACCATAGCAATAGTCATTCCTAAAAACAGCATTCTTGTCAAATTTTTTTGTAAACTTGCCATAGAGGCCGCTCCCCTAAAATTTTGTAAAATAACACAACATGCAGCAGCTATTCCAAAGAGTAACGGCCATAAATAAACAGTAGAGCCAAATATTTCATATAGTTTAATGTCTAGTAACCACGGCCAATAGGCAGATACTAATTCTGTCATAATAGTAGTAACAGCGAGTGCTTCCCACGGGCATACAATTCCGTCACCAAAAGCCAACAACCACCCTGCTAAAAAAGAAGCTTTTTTACCAAATGCCCGATCAATATATTCTACAATCCCCCCTGAAATAGGCATAGCAGTTGCCAGGTCTCCAAAACAAGCTGCTATAG
>OGKA01002831.1_pt1 | contig 9928 bp, 7 predicted proteins | sample 1572211 | NCBI WGS metagenome assembly OGKA01 (sample SAMEA2582125, study PRJEB24529) | metagenome | biome: Human gut stool | place: China | collected 2011
CCCGTTTCCTGAAGTAGAATAGATACCCCGAATCCCTTTCACGCGGGCAAGCATCGCCTCCAGTTTGCTGGTAGCTGTCATTTCCACCACGCGTGCCGAAGTGCCGGGCATACTGAAACGCACCGTGAAGCCGGGTAATGTCCGTGAGGGGGTCAGTTTGACCGGAAGCAACGGCACAAGCGCCAGCCCGACCAATGCCACGCAGACAAAAGCCACAATCAGGGTGAAAGCGGAAGCCTTCGAGGACTTTTTTATTTCAAGATTTATATTTTGCATTACCATTATTTATGTAAATAGAAATCTCTGTCATATAAGCGACAGCATCTCTGTTTATGACAGACTTAATGGAGATACTACCGAGAATAAACGCCGCAATTATCATTTGATCAGCTTGCCTCCGTTAAAATCGAACCTGTCCGAAAGTGAAAGTTTTGTAGCAAAATCAAACAACGTAAGCCGTCGTATCTTGTAATAATTCAACCAGTAATTCTGCAAAGCAGAGATAAAGTTACGCTGTGCCTGCTGCTGCCTGTTCAGAGAAAGAGTCAGGCTGTTTATATCCGCTTTGCCGATGATAAAACGCTGCTTTGTCTCATTATAAGCGAGTATGGACAAATCCAAAGCTTCTTCCGCACTGGCAATCAATTGTTGCTGGATATTAAAATCACTCACTGTCATTATCACTTCCTCCTCAATACTTATCTCGTCCTGGCGTGCCGAAATCTTCACCACATTCAAGTTATTCCGTGCCATATTATACTTTCCTTTGCGGACGCCCCAGTCCAGCAACGGAATAGAGACACTGACCGCCACCAAATCCTGCTGCATGGGCTTATGATAGACATCCCCGAAATTGTCCGCCACCTGGTTAAAACCGATACTGGCATTCACACTTGCATTAAAGCGCGACTCCTTTTTAGTCTTATCCACATTACGCTCCGCTTCCAGCACATTCTGTTTCAATTCCAACAATTGCGGGTTGTTGCTCCTTCCCCACCTCAAAGCCTCATCTATCGGAATCTCCAGCATTCCCGGACGGGAAGGAAGTTCCAGTTCGATCTGCGTATTCTTATCCAGATTGAGAAAAGAAGCCAATGAGAACATAGCCCGCTTCAAATCGCTTGCTTTATTCTGCAATGTGTTCTGCGCATTCACCCGATCCAGCTTCAGAGTCAACAGGTCGGCTTGCGAGATAGCTGCGATCCGGTGCCGTTGTTGCCCGATGCGGTACAACGTATCCGTAGAAGCCAGATTTTCTTTTGCCAGGTTATATTCCGCTTGTGCCATAGCCAGAGAGAAGAAATAACTCGTTGCCGTTTCCGAAACTTTCTCCACATTATAAAGAAATTCCTTTTTCACACGTTCATATTTCAAAGGCTCTATCTTCCGTTCCCATTTGAATGGATTATACCCTACCAAACTTTGCGAATACCCAATCCTTATCGGGACACTGGTCAGCTGTGTCGCACTATTATCCCCGAAATTACGCATATAGGCAAGATTCGATTCCAGATAAAATGTACCTCCGGTCAGGTCAAGATTCTGCCGGACACTTAACCCTCCATAAGCATAATAAGACTGTTGCGTACGGTACACATCCAAATCCTGTCCCGAATCGTAACGTTTCGTAATATCCCGGTTATATTGCGCCGGAGTAAGATCCAGCGTCAGACTGGGCAGGCGGTTTGCCTTATATGTCCTGTACTCCCAATAACCGGACAAGTACATATTCTGTGTACGGAATGACTCCAATGAACTGTCATTGGCAAGAGCGATTGTCCGGTTCAAATCCAGTACCAGACGTTTCTGTGCATGAAGCAGGGATTCACCACAGAGGACACCAAGAATACAGAGAAATGCCCATATCCTTTTCTTTGCTGAAAAGAATAACTTTGTCTCCTCCGTGGTAAAATTTAATAATCCATTCATAACTCTCATATTTGAACTATTCGTTATTACTTGCTACTTATTTCTTCTTTCTTTCTGTAAATAAACCAGTAAAGCAATGGTATGATGAACAGACTCACTGCCGTACCGACCGACATTGTCCCTATCATGGCGATAGACAATGGTTTCTGTAATTCCGAACCCATATCCGATGAAAACAGTAACGGTACCATTGCAAAGATAGTAGTCAGCGAAGTCATGATAATCGGGCGCAAACGCCTGCGTCCTGCTTCATGGATAGCCTCCAACAACGGAACACCCGCTTTGCGCAGTTCATTGATAGCGTCCAGTTTCAGGATAGAGTCATTGATTACAATACCACAGGTGACAATAAGTCCGATAGCAGACATCAGATTCAGTGTATGCCCGCAAAGCCAAAGCAGTAATAACGCAAAGGCCACATCTATCGGTATCTCCGCCAGAACAAGCAAAGGTTGCAAGAAACTTTCAAACTGCGAGGCAAGAATAAAGTACATCAGCAACAACGAAATAAACAGGATTACCACCAGCTCGTCCAACATCTCCCTGTTGGAAAAGAAACTTCCGGAGAAGCCTGTATCCCATTCTTTCGTTTCCTCCGCTACCTGCTTCACTTCCCGCATCAACTTGTCCCCGTTCTGCACGTCATAAAAATTAAAGGGGACATATTCACCATTACGCCCCGAAGTAATACTTTTCAGATCCTCAGCAGGAGCTATCGTAACCAGCTCCCGAAGAGGGATATATTCTATGTTTCCTTTATTATCCGGTTCAGTCTGTATCAACGTCTCCTGCAATATTTCATTCACAGTCTTTTCGCTGCCGGCAACGCTGATCGGAAGATATTGTTGGTAAGAATGCAACATTGTCACACTATTCTCACGAAAAGCAGTTTTCAAGATACGGTAGAGCTCATTATAGGAAACACGGTAAAGCAACAGTTTCTCTTTGCTAATACTTAGATTCAGTTGATTCTCGAAAGCGATACCCGTAGGGGCGATTCCCGTCTTCCGTGCCAAGTCCTTCTCCACGCGCCGGATGGTTTCCGCTTCCGGTGCCTTTGCCTTATTACGGGTATAAAATTCGGCTATGATATCCGGTTCGCCTGTGACAAAGAGTTTCTCAAACACAGTCTCCGGCGGAGAGAAAGAAATGACAGAAAGCGGATAACGCTCTTTCAGTCTGCGATAAATTTCTTGCTGTAAAGGAGAAATAGTTTCGGGCGTCTCCGTACGGAAGTAAAGTTCAGCCTCGGAAGAAGAAAGCTCCCTTTCACGGTTCAGAAGGAAATCCTGCCTGCCAATGGACGCCGTGTGCTCGGCTACCGGTTCTTCCAGTTCTTTAAAAAGTTCGTCCACACGCCTCCTGTTTTCATCCACATGAATATTCTCATTCCACTCAATCCTGGCAATCAATTCATTCTCCTCAATATCGGGCATGCGCTGCTTGTCGATAAAGAAAAAGAAAAATACACAAAGCGGAATGGAAATAACACAGAACAAAACACTGAACGTTTTATGACTGAATACCCAGTCCACCCCCGCATCATAAAAACGGTCTAATGTATGATCTTTTATCGGGTTATTGAATTTAAAGGAAAGCCACTTCCATTTCCGGGTATGGATACCGGTCCGGTAGACCAGCAGATAAAGTACGGGAAGCAACATGATACCCGTAAAATAAGAAACCATAAGTCCCACTGTAACTGAAAAAGCCTGATCGTAAAAGATAGCTCCGGCAATACCACTCATAAAAATCAACGGTGCAAACACGGCAATGGTCGTTAAGGAGGAACTCAACATGGGAGTCACCACTTCGCTTGTTCCCGTGATACAGGCACGGCGCAACGAATATCCCCGTTCCCGGTATTGCGATATATTCTCAGTTACAATAATCGAACTGTCAATCATCATACCCAATGCCAGAATCAATCCGGCGAGTGAAATGATATTCAGGGACATATTGCACAGATAGAAGAAAACGAAACTGATTACGATAGAAACCACCATGCTAAGTCCGATAACCAACGGAGATTTTACATCCCCCAGAAACAAGACCGCTACCAGGCAGATAAAGAGAAAACCTAAAGACAGATTCTGTTGCAGATTCGAAATTGTGTAGTCCAGCAATTCCGTCTGATTACGGCTGATACTGAAATCAATATCCGGATATACCCGTTGGAAGTACTCCATCGTCTCTACCAGAGATTTCTTCATCTTATCCATATTCTCATCCGCCTGCTTGATAACAGCCAGCGTCACTGCCCTTTTCCCGTTAGATACAGATACCCCTTTTTCTTTTACGGGCACGATATTCACCCGGCAGAAATCCTTTAACTGCACAATCCGGTCTCCTTTACGCAGATAAATATTTTCTACATCTTCCGCAGTACGCAGGAGGGTGGAAAACTTTATGTTATATTCATAATATCCGTCACGTACCGTCATACTACCCGGTTCCACATTATTGGCAGCCAGAGTCGATTCTATATCCTCAATAGAAATTCCCAACATGGAGAGCATATCCTCATCGGGCACAATCTGCACCTGACGTTCCACCAATCCGGTCACATCTACCATAGCCACTTCTTCAAGCTGCTCTATCCTACGTTTAATGACCGATTCGGCAAATTCACACAGATCCAGAAAGGACTGTTGTCCCGTAATGCTATAAGCACTGTCATTCTTCAAAGTCAGATTCAGGTAAAAAACAGGTATATCCGTTGCGCTCGCCTTAATGACTTTCGGACGTTCCGTTTCCTTCGGGAGATAGTTCATTGCAGCGTCTATCTTTTCATTGACCTCGATAAAGGCCAGGTCCGTATTAGTACCGAAATCAAAAGACAAGCGGATAATACCGGCGCCGTCTCTAGACTCACTGTGAATATCTTTCAATGTAGAAACCTGTATCAACTGGCTGCGCAAAGGTTTCACAATCGTATTTTCCAGTTCGCGGGCAGATGTATTGGCAGCAGACACCTGTATAGTGATCTCCGGAATAGCGATATTCGGAAGCAGAGATATCGGAAGTGTAGAATAAGTCACCAGCCCGATTATAAAACAGGCGGTGAAAGCCATCAGCACGGCAATAGGACGCTGGATTAAAAATTTTATCATGCTTTTCTCTGTATTTATCGTTTGCAGTCAATCATTCACCGCTTATAGTCACCTCCGTTTCATGCGCTAAATTCAAGTTCCCGGTGACAATAACCGTATCTCCTTCCAAGAGGCCATCTTCAACACCTCCCTGAGATTTATCCGAGACAACATATTCCGTAGCATTCTCCAATCCCGTATGTACATAATTCCACATTGCCTTGCCTTCTTTTAAGGTAAACACAACCTGTTTGCCGGAACGCAGCACCACAGCCGTTTTAGGAATGACCAACTGCTCCCCTAAACTCCGCTTGACGCTTACCCTTACGTTCATGCCGCTAAACAACTTCCCCTGTCCGTTTACCGCAGCTTTTACTTTTACCATTCCGTTCGCATCCACCAGCGGATTGATTTCAGATACACTACCTTCATAAGAACCTCCGCCGGCATAAGGAGTAATCATTACTTTGTCACCGGTTTTAATAAAAGCCAATTCGTTCTCCAACACGGTGAAATCAGTTTCCATCCCACGAGTGTCAATGACAGTACAAAATGCCTCGGACGTATTAGCGAGATTATAAGGTTTTGAAAACAGATTAGCTACTATCCCGTCAAAGGGGGCAACAAGTGTAGCATGCTCCGTTTCTCTTTTCGTAAGTTCATACTGGGACTTCGACTGTTCATAGCCGCTCTTTACTTTCGCAAGTTTCATGGTTTCTTCAGGCACCTTGCTAAAATCATCCGGCGTATATCCCTGCCCGATAAGTACAACTTTCAGTTCAAGCTCCGCTTTCAACAAAGCATCTTCCGCCTGTGATAATTTCTGTTCCAGACGGAATTTATCCAGCTCGGCCAACTTCTGCCCCTTACGAACACGATCACCGTTTTTCACATAGACATGAGCAATAACCTCATTCGTTTCAAAACGAAGATCAGCCTGCCCGCGGGCACTTACCTTACCGTTACTGACTAGTTCGTGATGAAAATCACACCTCTTTAGAATTTGAACGGTGACTTCATTCTTTGAATCCGGAAGAACGGTAGAAACACCTTTATCCTGCTCGTCTGCATCACTTTTCTTGCCAGAGCAAGATGTCATTCCACCATAAGCTAAACAACATAGCAGCATCCATATATAACTGTATTTTCTCATAATATATTTATTGCTATCGATTATGCATTATAAATTAATCCCTCTATTGGACTCAGACTTTATTTATGCCCGACAATCTTATTCTTGTTATTCTTTTGTATTTTTTCCTTCAAATGATTTAAATATAATCGTGTTATATCCTGTTGATTTTTACTAGGAAAATAAAATGAGGTCATTCGCCCCTGGTTATTTACATATGCAAAAAATCGTTGACTCAATCCTGTTGTTCGGCTACTTGGAAACTCCAGAAATTCCTCGGATATATTTGTGAATCTAAAATTACTCAATTTATTTTTTAAAAGCATCATATTATAACGATTATTTTCATAAGCCGGCAATATTAGTATTTTATTTTTCCCAAAACTCTTTTGTATATTATTCATATCCCTTCTATTTATTTCCGTCTTTTCACTTATATAAAAAGAAATAGCAGAAACAGACATAACTGAAATACAAACAGTTATGAAATTATTTAAATTCATAATAGAGTATCAATGGATTAGATTCATCTCTTAATTTTCTTATACTTTCTTTATTCTTTAGTTTATCAGATATATAATTCTCTTTCTCAAAATACTGCAACTCAGAAAAACATTCAGGAGTAACATAAAAATATACACCCAACGAATCACTACAAAGAAATATCGGAATATGAGAATAGTCAGGCTTAATAGTAAACAATATATCATTTAGTGTTTTCTCATAAACAAGTGTTCTCCCACTTTTAATATCATGCTGAACCTGTTGATTAGACTTTCTCATACATTCAAAAAATAGCTGGTCTTTATATTTATAAATATGGGAAATATGCTGTATTTTACCTTGTTTGTTAAGCCTATTTATTAGAGAAAGAATATTTCGACTTCTTACCCGAGGATCAAGAGTCAGAAGCTTTTCATCTTCTAATATATCTTTTTTTAAAACTATCCCCTCACTTTGAATAGCCATATATGGAGAAATTCTCTGTTCTTTAATAGACATAATAGTATCCATTAAACCCATGATAAACAAATCTTCATTCTTGCCAACATTATAAAAAACATTGCCATGAATAAGTTCATCATTCCACCCTTTATTATACTCTGATGCATCCATCCATTGTGCAATTCTTTCCCCTGACTTGACATCTACTTGCTGTAGTAAATAGTATCTATCTTCTTTTGAAGGTTGAAAAAAAGTCTGTGCTCCATATAAGCATCCACTATTATAAGCAATGTAATTAAAATGAATATTCTTATCCATAAGAATTCCTCCTTTAAACTTACCTGAAGAAATATCATACCTATATATCTTATTCTGTAAAGAATCAAAGATATACAGTTCATTATCATCTATATTAATCGTAAAATCATCACAAGATACATATTCATCAGGTGCCAATCCTATATTGCCAATTTTTCTCATAAAAGTGCCTTTTCTATCAAATATATAAACTCCTTTTGTAGAACGGCTATCCAAAACAAACAATTGACTCTTGTAAATCTGCATTTTATCTATTCCTCCCAGCAGTGCGTCTTTTTCATCCAGCTCAATTGCAGTCACTGATTTGAAAATATCCGAATACTTAAATTCTGACACTTTGGTACTATCCAAATTCACAATTAATACAGGGCTGCTTCTATCTATTATTTTGTTCTCAGACAGACAAGAAATAGCTATATAGCTCATTGCTATAGCACAACATATATAGCATATCTTCATTATAAATATCCTAATATTATTCATACTCGTCATTATGTTATTGATTTGAATATTCGTTTCCAACGTATTTTCCCTTCATTATCAGTAGATTTCCAAATAAAAGATGCCCTTCCAACAATATATTCTTCCGGCAACAATCCCCAATAACGAGAATCCTGAGAGTTAAACACCCGATCTCCTGCCATAAAATAATAGTTTGTACGAAAACGATAGCTAGTAATACGATGATGATCCAAATAAGCTTTTTCTCCTTTCCATTGAAGTTTCTTCTGCTGTTCCCATTCGATAAGATGACGATAAAGAAGGTAATTCTTCCGGTTCATCACAATGACATCATTCATTCGAGGTATATAAAGTGGACCAAAATTACAAACGTTCCAGTGAATAGAATCGTTCCACGGATAGGTTTGGAAAGAATATCGTTTTCGAGCATTCTCCGGTAATTGTTGTAGACGTTCTTTCATACTGTCCTGAGATTTTATATTACCCAAATCTTTCTCATAGCCTGCCACACAATAATGATAGTTATGAATAGAAATAGAGTCACCGGGTAATGCAACACAACGTTTCACATAATATTTTAAAATATCAAATCCAATACTATCCCGATGTTGAGGATAAGGAAAATTGAAAACAAGAACATCATTTCGTTTTATACCCCCCAAAGCAGGCAACCGATAGACAACAAAACGTTCCTGACGGAAAGCTGCAGACAAATTAAAAAGTCGGGCACCCATCGGAAGTTTGTTCACAATAATGTTATCACCAGGTAACAAAGCAGGCACCATTGAATCCGTAGGTACTTTGAAGGAGGCAAACAAGACTGTTTGTAGTAGTATCCAACCAAGGAACAAGATTGTAATTCCCCAAATGCACCCTTTCATCAAACGCATCAATAGTAATAACAGCTTTTTCATCGACTTATCAATTTTTTTACTTCATCTCTCATTTCACGAATAGCAGACGATTGTATTTTCGGTTCTTTCGTCAACACAATTTCGACCATTTGTTCCAATTTATCAGGTTTTCGAAAATCCGGTTCAGCATAGAGTTTTGCTAACAGATAATATGGATAAATACGTCCCGGTAAACGATGAGTAGAGCGCAGAAACCAATGTTCAGCTTCTTCATATCTCTTTAACGCCTTATAGTTTTTGCCAATGACATTAAGTATCATCGGATCGCAACTGATTCGTTCCGCTTCTTGTAATATCCGATTAGAAGCATTGTATTCTTTCAAGTTATGCAGACAACGTCCATACTCAAAAAGAAAACGGGGACGGCCATTCAGAAGCGGATATAGTCTTCCATATTCTTCTTTCGCTTTACCATATGCCTGAATACTATACAACATTTTACATTGTGACCACTCCCGACAAGCGTCATACGCATTATTCCGTACCAACCATACACCTACACTGCCGATCACAAACGTAAATAGAAGCATCAACTTATGTGAATAGTCCAAGAAGCATGCAATTAAAAGAAGAATAAATGCAATGATAAAACAAGGATACGTCATTGGATAAGAAGAAAAAGAGAAAAAAAGTAATGAAATTAATCCTCCGCAGATACCGATACGTTTCTTTTTAATTCCCCGATACAAGCAACCACCTATTATCGTTAACACAAGTACCAAAACCGGAATACCACACTCTACTGCTATTCGTAGATATTCATTGAAAGCATACTCCGGGCTACCAGCTACACGTTCCTCATCTTCATCATAACTACCTTTTGCAAAATATTTCTCCTGCTCTTGTCCATAAGCATAAACAAAGTTCCCAATACCATACGCAGAAATGGGCTTCTTAACCACAGCCAAACTACTTATTTTCCACATAAACAGTCGTCCTTTAGCTGAATCAGCCTTCAAATGATAGATTCCAATACCTCCTGTTATCAAAATAACGGAAAGCAAAAGTAAAGCAACTACCGCTTTTCCATGATACTCCTTCCAAGCTTTTTTCAACCAATTTCTCCATGGATAGTGTACACTACATACAAATACTCCCGAAAAGATGGACGCCAGACATGCCGAACGGCTCATTCC
>OGKA01002834.1_pt1 | contig 9912 bp, 7 predicted proteins | sample 1572211 | NCBI WGS metagenome assembly OGKA01 (sample SAMEA2582125, study PRJEB24529) | metagenome | biome: Human gut stool | place: China | collected 2011
ACGTTGGCATCATTATCAATGAAGAATGGAATATGAAGTGCGCTTTCGATCTTTTCTTTGACTGGTTGAAGGGTCTTCCAGTTCAAGTTGTAGGCACCGATAACTGTACCTTTTTCACGGTCAACGACACCAGGTGATCCCATTCCAATTCCTTGGAACTCAGAAGCATCAAGCCCAAGCATCTTCAAACGATGCGCGATTGATTCGATCATATCATCTACGATATGGCTACCTTCATCCAAGATATTTGTTTTAATAGACCATTTTTCTTGAACCTCTCCATCCAAGGTAAGAATGGCAAATTTGATCGAAGTTCCTCCAAGGTCAATCCCAATAATTTTTTTAGACATCTATTACTCCTTTCAACCTGTAAACACTTACAGTTCTATTATATCAGACTTTTTGTCAATCGCAAAGGTTTGCACGTAACTTTTCTCAACTTTTTAACAAGAAACTGAAGGATTGAAGACCTAGGACAAGGAAAATCAATCCAATAATATTAAGTAGAAAAACACTGATAGACAACGGACTGACAATTAAAAATAGGCCCGTAAAGAGTTGGATCAAAGCAAAGAAAATATATCGCTTGGATAGTTCTTCAACCTTTCTCGAGTAGAAATTGGCTTTTCGGAAGTTTAAAATCGAACGATAGATGAGCCAAATTCCTAAAGTAACTGGAAAGACAATCGGCAAGGTCTTGTAGCCATAGAGCAGTAAGTAGACCGCAAAAACCAAGGCGACCATACTGTGAAAGAGCTGTTGCTGCTGAATGATACCAGCTTGGCGCAATCGGTAATAGCGTGAAAAACGAGAAAGGGAGATTAAAAAGAAACCACAGGAAATCAACCAGCTAAACGAGCCGATGTGCTCAATTGGATTGATAAACAAGACGATACCGATAATGGTAAAAATAGTGGCTGAAATCCCAAGGGATATCCGGTTCAATTGATTCATAGGGCCTCCTTATTCATCTAATTCGCTCAGGTATTCATAGCGATCGTACTTTTCAAGCAATCGCTCATTTTCCTGATCCAATTCCTTTTGAAGGGCTGACAATTTGCCAAAGTCAGAGCCGTTTTCATTCATCTCCACTTCAATCTCTGCAATCCGATTTTCAATGGCTTCGATATCTGCTTCAATGCTCGCCCACTCCTGCTTCTCCATGTAGCTCATGCGTTTCTTCTCTTCTTTTGGCTTAACAGGTTTCTCTTTTTCAACCTTGTGACTGGCCGTTACTTGAGCTGCTTCAAATGCCTTCTCATCCAGGTAATCCGTATAATTGCCAAAGAACTCCCGAATGCCCCCATTTTCAAAAGCCAAGATCTTGCTTGCAACCTTGTCTAGGAAATAGCGGTCGTGGCTGACGGTAATAACGGGACCTCCAAAGTTTTGAAGGAAGTTTTCCAAAACCGTCAAGGTTGCGATATCCAAGTCATTGGTTGGCTCATCGAGGAGAAGCACATTGGGTTTTTCAATCAAGAGTTTTAAGAGAAAGAGGCGCTTCTTCTCTCCACCGGAAAGTTTTTCGATCAAGGTTCCATGCATAGAGCGCGGAAAGAGAAATTGCTCCAAGAGATCAGCGATCGAAGTTGTTCCGACAGTCGTCTTGATTTCCTCAGCCACTTCTTGCAAGAAATTGATCACGCGCTTGCTCTCATCCAAGCCATCGATCTGTTGAGAGAAATAAGCCACCCGCACGGTTTCCCCAATGATCACTTGCCCTGACTGAGGCTGGAGTCGCTCAGCGATCAGATTGAGTAGGGTCGATTTACCGACACCATTATCCCCTACGATCCCGATGCGGTCCTTGTTTTGCACCAAGAGGTTAAAGTTCTGTAAAATCGGCTTGTTTTCAAAAGCAAAACTCACATCTTTAAACTCGATGACTTTCTTTCCGATCCGGCTGGTCTCAAAGTTCATCTCTAGATCCGTCTGGTTACCTTGGCCAGACAAGTCTTGCTTAAGATCATGGAAACGATTGATCCGCGCCTGTTGCTTGGTCGCACGCGCCTGAGGTTGACGCCGCATCCAGGTCAACTCCTGCTTATAGAGTTGCTGCTTCTTATGAAGAAGGGCGGCATCACGCTCGTCTTGCTCAGCCTTTAAGCGGACATAATCCTGGTAGTTGCCCTGATACTCGATCAAGCTAGCTCGATCCAACTCAAAGATCCGTGTCGAGATATTATCCAAGAAATAGCGATCGTGGGTAATGAAGAGCACGGTTTTCTTAGAGTTCTTCAAAAAATTGGTCAACCACTCGATAGTATCAATGTCCAGGTGGTTGGTCGGCTCATCTAGTAAGAGCAGGTCGTGGTGAGACAGCAAAACTTGGGCCAGTTGCACCCGACGACGCAAGCCCCCAGATAGATCTCCAACTTTGGCATTCAGGTCTTCAATTCCAAGCTTTGAAAGGACCGTCTTGACCTGACTCTCAATTTCCCAAGCATTGAGCGAATCCATCTCCGCCATGACCTTTTCCAGACGTGCTTGGTTCTCTTCTCGGTAATCCGCCATCAAGTATTCATAATCGCGAATGAGCTGCATTTCGCGCAAATCACTAGATAGCACCGTATCCAGAACCGTCTTTTGATCATCAAAATCTGGCTCCTGCGTCAAGTAGCCAATTGTATAATCACTCTTGGCAGAAAAGGGACTCACATCTCCATCAAAGCCAGAGCGACCTGACAACACATCTAACAGCGTGGTTTTTCCAGTTCCATTGACCCCGATCAATCCGATCCGATCCAAGTCGTGAATGATAAAGGAAATCTCACGAAAGACGGTCTTATCTCCGACAGATTTGGTTAATTTATCGACAATAAAATCGCTCATTTTTCCTCCTCTTTTGCATGCTGGATATAGGCGATGATGGCCTCTTTTTCATTGGCCAGTTCCCCATCGACAATGGCATATTCAATTTTTGTCAAAATCTCTCCTAAGGCTGGACCAGGTTGAAAGCCGTAGTCTTTGATCAGCATACCGCCATTGACCACCACTTCATGCTTATCATGAATGGTCAAGCTATCATAAACGCGCTCGATGGCCAAATAATCCACACTCAAGGCATACGCTTCCCGGAGCTCTTCAGCTAGTAGCAACAAACGCTTCTCATACTTGTAGCAGGCACGCTTGTCTAGACTTCCATTTTCTCGGAGCTTTAGAATCTCCACGATCTGCTCCACCGTCTTGGCAAAGTCTCTTGAAGTCTTCCATTTCTTAAAGAATTTTGGAATATCTTGAATCTCTAGTGCTAAGACCAAAGCAGCCCAAGCTTGCTCAGAAGTTGAAAAGGTATATTCCAACTCTATGTCAAACAAACGCTCGATCGCTTCTTTGCGATCCTTCATCTCTGGCAGATAGTGATAAGCACCACTTGCAAGCATGGCCTCCAAGCCCTGTCTCCAGAATGGAGAAAGCAAGAGCTTATCAAACTCGATGAAGGTGCGCTCTACAGAAATCTTCTCTAGTAAGGGAGCGCACTCCTTCATGGCATCAAAGGTTGCCTCTTCTAATTCAAAGCCGAGACTGGCTTGAAAACGAAAGCCTCGCATGATCCGGAGTGCATCTTCGTTAAACCGTTCATGAGGAATCCCAACCGCCCGAAGGACCTTGTTTTCTAAATCTTCTAGTCCATGAAAGAGGTCAACAATTTCTCCTTTTTCATTTAAAGCAAAGGCATTGACGGTGAAATCACGGCGCTTGAGGTCTTCTTCAAGTGAGCGCACAAAAGACACGGAGCTTGGACGGCGATAATCGACATAGACATCCTCCGTCCGGAAGGTCGTAATTTCATATTCTTGCCCATTTTCAAGGACCAAAACGGTCCCATGTTCGATACCGACATCTACTGTTCGATCAAAAATCGCCTTGGTCTCTTCTGGGTATGAGGAAGAAGCGATATCGACATCGTGAATTGGACGATCCAAGAGGGCATCTCGGACAGATCCCCCTACAAAATAGGCCTCAAAACCAGCTGCTTTAATCTTCTCTAATATTGGTAAAGCCTCCTGAAACTCAGAAGGCATCTTTTCTAATCTCATAGTAAGTGTTCCAAACCATAGACAAGCTCATGACGCTTGACAACTTCTTTAATCCCTAGATTTACTCCTGTCATGAAGGAAACACGATCATAGGAATCATGACGTAGAGTCAACCCTTCGCCTTGGCTACCAAAAATCACCTCTTGGTGAGCAACTAGGCCAGGCAATCGAACCGAATGGATGCGCATCCCTTCAAACTCTGCCCCTCTTGCTCCAGGCATCAACTCTTCTTCATCTGCTGCACCTTGCTGGATCTTCTCGCGCTTCTCAGAGATCAACTCAGCGGTCTTAATTGCTGTTCCACTCGGTGCATCTTTTTTCTTATCGTGGTGCAATTCGATGATTTCCACATTCGGGAAATACTTGGCTGCTTGCGCTGCAAATTGCATCAAGAGAACAGCTCCAATGGCAAAGTTCGGCGCGATCAAGCCACCCAAGCCCTTTTCACGTGAAAGGTCTGTCAATTCTTGGATCTGCTCAGGAGTGAATCCAGTCGTTCCCACAACAGGCGCAAAGCCATTCTCAATTGCAAAGCGAGTATTTTCGTAAGCGACCTTGGGCATGGTAAAGTCGACCCAAACATCTGCCTCTAGACCCACAACATCTTCTTTGCGATTAAAGACAGGGACTCCTGCAACTTCTGTCTCATCAGTAAATGGATCGATCAAGCCAGCTAATTCTAGCTCAGGATCTTCAGAAACCATCTTGTAGGCTGCTTGTCCCATTCTTCCCTTGAAACCTGCGATAATGACTTTAATGGACATAGAATTCTCCTTAAACGATAGGGATATACCCAACTGCTAAGCTATGGTCACCTAGGTGCGTCCCAATAACCCCTCCAAAGGTAGCAAAAGGAATGTCACCTTCCACTCCTTCTTCTATGAGTAGTTGGCGAAGTGCCTCTGCTTTTTCAGGGACATTGGCATGGATGACAAAGACTTGGTAATGACCATCTGCGATATCTGATACAACAATCTCTACCAAGCGTTTCATGGCTTTCTTTTCCGTCCGGACTTTCTCAAAGACCTCAATCACACCTTCATCATTAAAATGAAGAATAGGCTTGATGCTCAAGAGGTTCCCAAGAATAGCAGCCCCATTTGACAGACGGCCACCTTTAACCAAGTGGTTCAAATCATCCACCATGATATAGGCAGAAGTTCCATCAATCTGGTGTTGGACATTGGCAACAATCTCATCAAAGGAACGGCCTTCACCAGCCCATTTCAAGCAGTCTTCTACCATCATCCCTAGAGGAGCACTGGTGATTTTTGAATCCGGAAATTCGACGGTTAATCCTTCAAATTCGTCCTTCAAATATTGGATATTTTGGTAGAAACCAGAAATACCAGATGACAAGAAAAGACCGATAGCATGCGTATAGCCCTTAGCTGTCAAACCAGATAAGACTTCTTCTAACTCTGCAACACTCGGCTGGCTAGTCTTTGGCAATTCCTTAGACGCAGCCATCTTTTGGTAGAACTCATCGTGTGTCAGGTTCTTCCCTTCAACATAAGACTCCCCATCGATATAGATCGGGATCTCTAAAATAAATAAGTCGTCGTGATGGAGCACGTCTTGCGTTAAATAGGCAGACGAATCCGTGATCACTGCTAATTTCATTGATTAAAACTCCAAATTAATACCCGGTAAATCAAGGGCAATTTCTGTGACTTCATAAGTCAAACGGTTGAGCATATTCAAGCAAGGGCGAGCCAATTCTTCCACTTCGTCTTTACTGAATTCACTTGGTTCATTGACATAACGACCAAACAAGTGGTTGATTTGAGTGATGGTTCCGCTGATCACAAAACCGTCAAAAACGATCATGTAGCTCAAGATGACAATCAAAGAAGTCGTGTTTTGTTCTTGATCACGATTGATCAATTGAAAGTTTACATCTACTTTTGTTTCAGGGATGCCATTTTCTTTTTCCCACTCAAAATTACGAGCATCATAGTGGTATTGGCTGACAAATTCTTTTTCACGTTGAATATCCATTTTTATTCTCCTAAAAATATGCGATAGGCTTATTATATCATAATTCAGCTCAAGATACCAACGCCGACTGAGGTGATTTTTTCACTAGCACAAGAGGAAAAGACCAGGGTTTCCGGACCTTTCTTTAAATTACTACTGCTCTACCAAAACTCTACGTTGCTTAGTTAGTTCATTATCTTTGTCCACATCATAATATCTCTCAAACTCTTCTTTGGTATTCACTTGATGGACCTGTCCATCTTTACTCAATTCTGCTGGAATTGTAATACCTTCATAAAGATTTGTATTAGCTGGAACGAAGAGTTGGTACAAGTCGATAAACTGTTGAACATTACCATAGACTCTATCATAATTCAATTTAGCATCAAGCAGAATATATAATTGAGAATTCTTTTTACGGAGTAATTGGTAAGCTTTTGGATCAGATTTTTCTAGAACACTTCCCTTTAAATTATTAGGAAAGAAGGTTAGTTGATTCTGATATGAGTCATCATATGCATTAGTGGTTCGATATATTTTCGTAGTATTTTTTAGAGTAACTTTTAATTGTCCTAAATCAACAGAAGGAGTTTCTGGATGTCTTTGTTCTTTTGAATCCTCCCACTCAATTTTCTTCGTTTCGAGATTTAGCCAAAGTTGTCTAGTCCCTAAATTTCTCGAGTCTAATTTATATACTTTTATCGGTAAATAATCTTTACCATTAATTTCTTCAATACCTCCTGTTTTTTCTGGAACATAATTCGAATTATAGTCTTCCACCAACTTATAGAGATCTACCTGACTTTCTTCTAACTTTTGATCTCTAATTCGATAAATAGATAGAGCAAAATAAACATCTGGGTCTTCTTTAGGCAACTTTTGTGTCCATCTATAAGTTGAATTATGGAAATAGGTACGAACAATATAACGCTTATTAGATGCTCCATGAGCTCCTAATAAATTTTCTTCTTCATCTGGATGGTACTTGGCAAATACCTTATCTTCCTTAGGAGTCAGTGACTTCCAATGAACTGCAACACCCTTACCATCCTCCAAAAATTTATAGGAATCGATTTCCCATATACCGGTGTAGTAGTCATATTTTTCATATTTCTCACGTTCTTGTTTAGCTTTTTCTTGTTTTTGGTGACGTTGATAGGTAAATAGTCCAAAAACAACGACTGCAATTGCTAGAACTAACGAAGTAGCAAAAATTATTTTCTTTTTCATTTATCTTTTTCCATTTCTATTATAAATCTAATAAATTGCTAAAAATTTTTAAAAGGCTACTCGTCAAAAAGTTTTCCTTCTACACGAAGTGGACCACCGCTACCAATTCCTTCAACAGAATCTGTATCATCGTTCTTAGTGTCTTTTAAATAAACCAAAACACTCCAACTTGAATTTTGGATGTGGTTAAAACCTCCAAAAAATCGCAGGACTTGACCGCCGCTCTCAGGGGTACCATTTCCTACTTCTTCCCATTGTGTTTCATCCCAAGCAATCTGGACAGATTCAACTTTAGGACTTAAAGATTTCACAAAATCTTCAATTTCTTTCGCATGCTTCTTTACATCTTCTAACTGTTGTTCCTTGGAACTGGCTTGCTTTGCTTGATGACTATTAATTGAAAACAAGTTTGGATGTTGAGAACCGATAATTGCCATTCCTGATAAAGTAATTGCTGTAAATCCCAATATGAGAATTTTCTTCTTTTTTCTCATTGATCCTCCAAGAATAATGCTTTCTACTATCATATCGAAATCTATAGAGATAAGCAACTTCATCACTAGTTGGTGTTTTTGCTCAATAAAAAAGGGAGTGGGAAAGAACTCTGACTAATTAAAAGAGTTCGTATTCCCACCCCCGCACAGTTGATTAGGTCATCTTTGGAGCTTATAAAGTGAACAAAGATGCCAATCAACCACTGCGTCATATATTTATTTTTATAAGACTTCAAAGGCTGGACGATTTTTGCCCAGCCTCTTTTAATCATATTTAGTTTTTAGGTTTGCGAAGTAATCCGAACAAGATACCACTTACGACTGCACCGATCAATACGAACAAGATGTAAAGAAGTGGATTTGATGTAAGGGCGATAACGAAGATTCCTCCGTGAGGAGCCATGAGTTTCAAGCCTGCAAGACCAACAAGAGCACCTGTCAATGCTGAACCTGCGATGAAGCTAGGGATGGCACGAGCTGGGTCAGCTGCACCGAATGGAATGGCACCTTCTGTGATGAAGGAAAGACCCATGACAATGTTTGTCAAACCAGAATCGCGTTCTTCTTGTGTGAATTTATCTTTAAACAATACAGTTGCTACGAATACTGCCAATGGAGGAACCATACCAGCTGCCATAACAGCTGCCATAACAATAGAACCACCTGAAGCAACAGATTCAGCAAGTGTACCTGTAGCGAAGACATAAGCGGCTTTGTTAACTGGTCCACCCATATCGACAGCCATCATACCGCCGACGAGAAGTCCAAGAAGGACAGCTGAGCTACCTGACAAGCTTGAAAGGAAGTTGTTAAGACCAGTATTGATAGCAGCCATTGGAATATTGATGAGGAACATCAAGAATCCTGTCAAACCAACACCAAGCAATGGCAAGAGAAGGATTGAACGGATACCATCGAGTGAACGTGGAAGACCTGCAAGGGCTTTGCGAAGTAAGAGAACAATTCCACCTGCAAGGAAACCACCTACCAAAGCTCCAAGGAAACCTGATGATACGGCTGCTGGTAATTCACCTTTAGCAGCACCGTAGGCGATATTTCCAAATGCTGACCCTGAGCTAGCAATAGATCCTGCGATAAATCCTGCTACAAAACCAGGTTTTTCAGCGATTGAGAATCCAATGTAACCTGCAAGTACAGGAAGCATGAAGCCAAAGGCTACTCCACCAATTGTTTTAAATTGTGCTGCTAATACATGATAAGAACCAAGACTAGACAATTGATCTTGAGGTACACCAAGAACTTGGTCAATCAAGAAGGCAAGGGCGATCAAGATACCACCACCGATAACGAATGGAAGCATTTGAGAAACCCCACTCATCAAGTGTTTGTAGAAGGCTCCACCCAGGCTCAATTTTTCTTGGCTAGCGCTAGCTTGTGCAGCATTTTCAGCGTGGAAGACATCTGGTTTGCCATCCAAGATGGTTTGGATCAAGTCTTCTGTCTGACGGATACCGGCTGCGACTGGTTTAGAGATCAATTTTTTGCCATCGAAACGAGCGGTTTCAACTGCTTTATCAGCTGCAATGATGACCCCTTCAGCTTTTGCGATTTCTTCAGCTGTCAAGCGGTTGCCGACACCAGATGCACCGTTGGTTTCAACGCGGACTGTAACACCCATTTCTTCCCCTTTTTTGATGAGGGCTTCTTCCGCCATATAAGTGTGGGCGATACCTGTTGTACATGCTGTAACGGCAACGATGAGAGGTTTGTCAGACGAAGCTGCTTCTTTGACTGCTTCTGCTTTTTTCGCTTCTTCAGCGGCAGCTTCTTGCTCTTCTGCATCAAAGGCTGCGATCACTTGATCAGGAGTGCTTGCTTGGCGAAGTTTGTCTGCAAATCCTGGTTTCATCAAGTATTTAGACAATTCAGCAAGGGCTGCCAAGTGAGTGTCATTTGCCCCTTCTGGAGCTGCGATCATGAAAAACAAGTCTGTTGGTTGGCCATCCAGTGAAGCATAGTCCACACCCTTGTTTGATTTTGCAAACAAGATCGTTGCTTCTTTGACTGCTTCATTTTTGCTGTGGGGCATAGCAATTCCGTCACCCAAACCAGTTGAAGTTTGTGCTTCACGGTTCATGATTCCAGCCTTGAAGGTGTCAAAATCTGTCACCACACCATTATCAACGAGCGATTGAATCATCTCATTG
>OGKA01002838.1_pt1 | contig 9901 bp, 11 predicted proteins | sample 1572211 | NCBI WGS metagenome assembly OGKA01 (sample SAMEA2582125, study PRJEB24529) | metagenome | biome: Human gut stool | place: China | collected 2011
GGTCACCAGTTCCCTTGATTTGTGTGCTTCCACGAACATCCAAACGGACTGAAGCATAGAATTTAAGGGCGCGTCCACCAGGAGTTGTTTCTGGATTTCCGAACATAACCCCTACTTTTTCACGCAACTGGTTGATAAAGATAGCAATTGTCTTTGTCTTATTGATAGACGCACCCAGTTTACGCATAGCCTGACTCATCATACGAGCTTGAAGACCAACGTGGCTATCTCCGATATCACCATCGATTTCCGCACGAGGAACAAGAGCTGCAACCGAGTCGATAACGACAAGGTCAACCGCACCTGAGTCGATCAATTTCCCTGCAATTTCAAGACCTTGCTCACCTGAGTCTGGTTGTGACAAAAGCAATTCGTCAATATTCACTCCAAGAGCTGCTGCATAGGCTGGATCAAGAGCGTGTTCTGCATCGATAAAGGCTGCAATTCCACCTTCTTTTTGTGCTTGCGCTACAGCGTGAAGGGCAACTGTTGTCTTACCTGATGACTCTGGCCCGTAGATTTCGATGATACGTCCCTTTGGATAACCACCTGAACCGAGTGCAATATCAAGTGCCAAAGAGCCTGAACTCATCACTTGCACTTTTTGCTCTGCACGTTCACCCAAGCGCATGATTGAACCCTTACCGAAGTCTTTTTCAATCAATTTAAGGGCATCGTTCAAAGCTTTTTCACGATCAGCTCCAAATTTTTTTCCGATTTCATCTAATTTTTTTGTTGGTTTTTTTGCCATTTTATTCTCCTGTATTTTAATGGTCCTTAGACCTTATTCTATTATATCAAAAGTCAGTCACTTAATAAAGCTTTGCGAACTAAGTTAAAAGCATGCATGACTGCAATTTTACGAACATCTGCTCTGCTTCTTCCAGCGATATTGACCTGAACAACTTCTGTGCCCGATGCTTGAGACAAACCGATAAAAACTGTACCTGCAGGATGCCCTTCTAGACTGTCCGGACCAGCCACACCTGTCAAGGAAACTCCAAAGTCCGACTGGGTTTTAAATCGTGCTTGCTCCGCCATTTTTTCCGCTGTAAATGCTGACACGACTCCATGTTCTTCCAACTCTGCTTGTGGAATATCTAACATCTTAGCCTTTTCTTCTAGACTATAAGTCACAAAACCACCTTTAAAGATAGCAGATACTCCTGAAAAATCTGCTAAGCTTGCTTGAAAGAGACCTGCTGTCAAGCTTTCTGCAGCTGTGATGGTTTTCTTCTGCTTTTTCAACTCCTCAATAACTACACTAGCTAGACTTGCTTCCTCGCCATATCCATAGCAGATATCCTTTAAAGCAACACCTTCAAAAGTCTGGCGTGCAAGAATTTGAACCTCAAGACAATCCAAAGATTTTCTTGCTTCTTTTTGACTAGTAGCCTTGGTAGACAAACGCAGAGTCACTTCTCCCGTTTTTGCATAAGGTGCTAAGGTTGGGTCTGTCTGCTCTTCAATCAAATCTGACAAAATCGTCACAAGCTGACTCTCTCCAATTCCAAAGAAACGTAGGACACGAGAGTACAATTTAGCTCCTGTTGTCAATCTTGGTAGCAGTTCATTTAAAACCATGGGTTTCAGTTCACTTGGCGGACCTGGTAAGACGACATAAGTCACGCCATCCACCTCAACCACACCTCCGACTGCTAGTCCTGTTTCATTAGGTAGCGGGATTGAACCCTCAACGATTTGAGCTTGGCGTTCATTATTTGGAGTTCGGGCATAGTCCGGTCTATGAGCAAAAAAGTCATCTAGTTTAGCCTGCGCTTGAGCATCAAAAGTTAAATCACGCCCTAGAAAATGAGCCAAGGTTTGTTTGGTCAAGTCATCCTCTGTCGGTCCCAATCCTCCTGTTAGGATAACCAGATTGCTACGATTCTTAGCAATCTCCAACAAGGATAAGAGACGAGATTCATTATCGCCTACAGCCGTCTGGAAGTAGACATCAACACCGATTTCAGCCAACTTTTCAGATAAAAACTGAGCATTGGTATTGACAATTTGACCTGTTAGAATCTCTGTTCCAACAGCTATGATTTCCGCTTTCATTTTTTCCTCCTACCTATCTATTCGGATTTCTTTGAAAAAATCGCAGGAAAATTCCTACGATTTTAGTATGCATTTCTTATTGTTCTTGTTGGCCTTGTTGTTCTTGATCTGCAACAGAACCAGTCGTTTGTGGCAAACGTCCATAAATGTTTTCATACAAGACTACATTTGTCTCCAACTCGGTAACTTCTGGTTTATCCAATGAACGACGCAAGAGATTTTGCATTTCTAACAAATGCTCAGATGTCACGATTTGGTAAGAGGTGCCATCAATCATTGCATCCTCTCCGCGCAATTGCTGAGACTCAATATTCTTAAAGGAATCTTGATAGCCCATCAACTGAGGGATTGTTGTGGTCGTAATCTCAATATTAGTCTGCATATTGTCGCTAAGAGCCTTCAAAATTTCTTGGTAGTGGCTAACACTATTCAAACTAAGAATCTTTTCGACAATCTTTTGGATGACTTCGCGCTGACGTTTCTGACGACCGTAGTCTCCTTCTGGATCTTGATAGCGCATGCGTGAATATACTAGCGCCTCGTCACCATTTAGGGTTTGTTCCCCAACACCGATAGAAATCGTGTTAAATGGTTCCTGGTCTTGGATAGAGATTGGGAAACCTAGAGTGTTGTTTACTGTGATACCTCCGACAGCATCAACCATTCTTTGAAGACCGTGCATATTGACCATCACATAGCGGTCGATATGGATATTCATCATTTTTTGAATGGTCGAAATGGCAAGCTCTGCCCCACCATCAGCATAGGCAGCGTTGAGTTTAGCTTCTCTAACACTACCATCTGGTTGTTGGATTTGTGTCAGAATATCACGTTCCAAACTCATCATAACGACTTTCTTGGTTTTAGGATTCACTGTTACCAAGATCATTGAATCACTATTTCCTGCCCATGGGTCTGTACGCTCAACGTTCCCCGTGTCTACACCCATCAATAGGATTGTCAATGGTTCAGTTGCCTCGATAACCTTGGTTTCTTCTCCGATTTGTTTATAAGTTTTGGCTAAAGTCTGTGTACTTTGTTGGTAGATAGTATAGGCATAAGCTCCCACACCAAGCACTGTCACAAGAACAAAGCCTAAAAACATTCCGATTATTTTTTTTGCCATACATTTATTCGTCTATCAGTCGACCCATCAGGTAAACATCAAGAAACTCTCCTCCTTCTATACAAGCGCCACGTTCCTGCTGGCCTTCAATGATGAAGCCCAGCTTTTTATATAGATGAACAGCTGCCAGATTTCGTTTTTGAACTGTCAATTGTAAGCGTCGAATACTTCCACTCGACTGGGCCCACTCAATAGCTTCTTCCATCAAGATACTACCGAGACCATTTCCCCAATAGGCTTTTTTGATACCCAAAAAGATATCCCCAATATGCCGAACTCGCAGACGTTGATCAGCCGTTATATTGATCACTCCTGCCAATTCTTCATTCAAATAAGCTAGTAAAGTAATCTGATTATCCGACTGGGCCTGCTTGTTAATAAAACGCTGCATCTCTGATTCACTCATTGCAATTCCATTTTCATCCAGACTGGTAAAACTAGATTCATGACCAATCTGATCCAAAAGTGCAATAAGTTCTGTAGCATCTTGGGCTTCTGCTTCACGAATTAAAAGTTCATACTCCATTCGTCAGCCTCTTTAACAGTTCTGTCGCTCGTTGACCATGAGCATGAAAGACAACTTCACGGCCCTCACCATCTTTAAGAATTTCTAATTCCAGATAGTCGGCTGGAAGAGCCTCGCCTAATAGGTGTCCCCACTCAATAACCGTCACACCTGAACCAAAAAGAAATTCATCAAGGTCGATTGAATCTGCATCTCCTTCGATGCGGTAAACATCCAAGTGATATAAGGGTAGGCGTCCTTCATATTCTCGAACAATGGTATAAGTAGGACTTTTGATCATTTGATGAATCCCTAGTCCTTTAGCTAGACCTTTTGTAAATGTGGTTTTTCCAGCACCTAATTCACCAGTTAAAATCAATACATCATTTTTTTCAAGTAGACTACCCAACTCTTGTCCAAGAGCGATTAGTTCATCTTCATTTTTTGTGTGCATGTTATTATTATACCAAAAAGTTTTCTTTTGCGACATTTCTAGTAATAAAAAAGAGGAGTTTCCTCCTTCTTTTTTAAAGTTTTTGTCTTTAGTTTAGAGCCATGCTAATATAGTTCAAGATGAACAGAGCGTCTAAAATCCAAATCATCACATGCACTTCCTTAACTTGACCTTTAACAATCTTGGCTAATGTGTAAGTTAGGAAACCAACAGCAATCCCTTGTGTAATGGAGTAACTGAATCCCATAAAGATAGATGTGAAGAAGGCTGGAATAGCTTCTGACATATCATCCCAAGGAATGTTTTTCAAGTTAGAGAGCATCATAATTCCGACGATAATCAAAATTGGTGCTGTCGCAGCTGAAGGCACAATGGCAAGAAGTGGGCTAAAGAAGCTTGATAGAGCAAAACAGATAGCAACAACTAAGGCTGTCAATCCAGTACGTCCACCAGCACCGATCCCTGCTGCTGACTCAATATAAGTTGTAACGTTTGAAGTACCTGCAATGGCACCAACTGATGTCGCCACCAAGTCAGAATATAGAGCCTTATCCAATTTAGCTGACTCATTGTTTTCACCACTTGATGCGATGATCCCAACTTTTTCACCTGTACCGATAAGAGTTCCAATTGTATCAAAAATATCAGTCAATGAGAAGGCAAGAATGGCCATCAAGGTTTCAGGTAAACGTGAAGTATTTGAAATCAGAGAACCCAAACCTTCTGAACCAAGGGCTGCACCAAATAAAGTTCCTAGGTCGTTAACTGCTGCTGAAAGATTGTTGCTAGCAAAATCGATTCCTGACAAATTAACAAGACCAACCGCAATCGCAAGGACTGTCGTTGTTAAGATAGAAAGGATGATCCCACCTTTAATACCTTTGACAACAAAGAAGATTGTAATGGCAAGACCTGCAATAGCTACCAATACTGCTGGAGTATTGAAATCTACCAATCCTGGAACAGCTGCTGCATTTGCAGTAATCGCTGCTTGAGCCTTATCCGCTCCTTCACCTGCTACAGTATAAGTACCTGGGTCAATCGAGAATTTCAGGAGACCAGCATTCTTAATACCAACATAGGCAAGGAAAACACCAATACCAGCTGAAATTGCTGAACGAAGAGTTGCAGGAATAGACTCAATGATCATTTTACGAACATTGGTTAATGTGATAATCAGAGAAATGATCCCACAGATGAAGACCATACCAAGAGCTTCTTTCCAAGTATAGCCCATTCCGAATACAACCGTAAATGTAAAGAAAGCATTAAGTCCCATACCTGGAGCTTGTGCGTATGGCAAGTTAGCATAGAAAGCCATCATCAAAGTTCCTACTACAGAACCGATGATTGTTGCCAAGAATACACCCTGAACAGGCATTCCTGTTTGCGAAAGCATTTGAGGGTTTACAAAGAGAATATAACTCATTGCAAAGAAAGTTGTTAAACCAGCAAGCACCTCTGTACGGACATCTGTCCCGTGCTCTTTTAGTTTAAATATTTTGTCCATTTTTAATCTCCTTTGTCATTTTACGAACAATATGACTATTATATCATCAATCATTCACATTTTCAAGCTGTTTTTCCTATTTTTAAAAATTCTTATAGGACATAATTCTTCTTATTTTTGCTTATAGTCAGCTTTTCTTTCAGCTTTTTGATATAATAGGAAACATCTTATCTGAAACTAAATTCGGGAGGATTTTATGACTAAAAAAATGATTGCCGTGGACTTAGACGGAACCCTACTCAACTCTGAAAGTAAACTTTCTGACTTTACAAAAGAAACCATTAAAAAAATTTCTAAGAAAGGCCACCATGTGGTTATCGCAACCGGTCGCCCATATCGTATGGCCAAAGATTTTTATGATCAACTTGAACTTGAGACTCCTATGATTAACTTCAACGGTTCGCTCACTCACCTACCTGGTAGAGCTTGGCAACATGAAAAATGCCTTACTGTGGACAAAAAATATCTCTTGGATATCGTAAAACGAAAAGAGGATATCGAGGCAGACTTTATCGCAGGTGAATACCGTAAAAAGTTTTACATTACATCCCCGGACAAGGAAATTGCAGATCCTAAATTGTTTGGTGTTGAAAACTTTCGCCCTGAAAATCAATTCAAGTCTGACTTAGTGACTAAGGGGCCTAACTGTATTTTATTACAAACTAGGGCAGACGATAAATACGCACTAGCAGAAGAGATGACTAGCTTTTACAAGCATCAACTTAATATCAATACTTGGGGCGGTCCCTTGAACATTCTTGAATGTACTCCAAAAGGTGTTCACAAGGCCTTTGCCCTTGAATACCTTCTAAATGTCATGAATATAGACAGACAGAACCTGATTGCCTTTGGTGACGAACACAATGACCAAGAAATGCTCTCCTTTGCAGGTAGAGGATATGCCATGAAAAATGCTAATCCCGCCCTACTTTCTTTCGCAGACGAGCAATTACCACTAACCAACGAAGAAGACGGAGTCGCTCACTTTTTACAAGAGCAGTTCCTTTAATAAAAACTATCCCTCCATACTTTTTTGGTAGAAAATAGCTACCTTAATCGTATGGATTTTTTATGCCAAAAATCGATTAAAGAAAAAAGGACCCGAATTCGTATTAACGAGATTCAAATCCTTACAAAAGATGTCTATTTTTTTAGAATGATACGATCGGAAACTTCGCGATCCATATCATCAATGATCATTTGATTGCCATCAGCTACATAAACCTTGATATCATCTCCAATAAAGACTCTCTGACTTTCTGGTTCGAAGGTGACCTTTTTAATTTCCTGATCGCCATCAGGCTCTACTTCCGTCCATGTTCCAGTATTACCAGTAACTACGAGAGTAATGCTATCTCCCTCATCTTGCCCTTTATAGGTCCCATCAATGTTAGTTACTGAGCACTAGAAACGGTCGTTTCTGCTGACTGAGCAGTCGTTACTTCCGTACTAGTACTTGCTGGAGTTGAAGGAGCTGCTTGCTCTTTTGGCGAACATGCAACTAAGAGACTAAGACTTGCCAAAGAAGCAAGAGAAAGTGTGAATTTTTTTAGTGACATGATGGCTCCTTTCTTTTAGTGGCTTAAAATCAGAATAACCCTGCCGAGCCACCACACCTTTACTATAACAAATAAAGATAGGAGGGTCAATCAAATGACTCTGAGGCCATGAAACAAGCGCGAACCTCTGATATAAAATAGAGAGAACCTGTCACAAATAGCAAGTCTTTCTCTTGTGCAGAAGCTTCAAAATTATCTATAAAATCTCGATATGAAGCAATGCTTGTATAATCTCCAAAGTCTTGTTCTTCCAAGGAACCCTGATAGTCAAAACTCGTAACATAGAGAGCTACATCAGGTAAATGCTCTGTTAAATAAGTAAGCATTCCACTATAATCTTTCCGCTTTAGGGCACCAAATAGGATGTGAGGCTGATACCCTTGCTGGATTTTTTCTTGGATAAACTCAACCAAACGCTCTAGAGCTGGTAAATTGTGAGCCCCATCCAAATAAATGTGCTCAGTGACAACTTCTAGCCTTCCAGCCCATTTAGTAGCTTGCAAGGCAGCACGTACTGCTTCTTGATCTACTTTCTCGTTTCTTTGTACCATAAATAGTAGAAAAGCTTGCAAGGCAAGAGCTGCATTTTCCTCCTGATATGCTCCCTCCAGTCCCAATATTAGGTGGTTAAAGTCAGCTAGAGAAGAAGAAAAATTCCCATTTCGGAAAGAAAAATCTTTATTAGCTTGGTAGAGACTTACACCCAAATTAGTAGCAGTTTTTTGACAAACGAGTTGGGCTTTCGATGCTAAATTTGCAATCACAGCTGATTTCCCGGGCTTAAAAATTCCTGCTTTCTGCTCTGCAATTGCTGTTAAACTATCGCCCAAGGTTTCCTGGTGATCGAGGCCGATTGATGTGATGATTGCAATTTCTCCTGTCACCACATTAGTGGTATCAAGAAGTCCACCTATCCCAACTTCCAGTAGGACCAAATCTACTTTTTGCTCTTTAAAATAAAGCAAAGCAATCAAGGTCAGCAACTCAAAAAAAGATAGCTGATCGTGGGTTTCTAAAAGTCTTTGCTCCATTGCTTTGACTTGATCTGCTAAACGAATGAAATCTGTGTCCGATATAGGCTCACCATTAATACAGATACGGTCATGGATGCTGACAATGTGGGGCGAAGTGAAGGTGCCAACCGTTTTCCCATGGGCAACAAAAAGCTCCCTCATAAAAGCAATAGTTGACATTTGTCCCTGTCACATGGATAATTGGATAGGTTTGCTCAGGATTCCCCAGCAAATCCACCGCTCTTTGCATCCGTCCCAATCCTGATCTAAAATTCAAACCAATCCGACTATGGAGCCATTTTTCTACTTCAAACATGCTTATCTCCTTAATAAAAAAGGCGGTGGGACAGAAATCGATTGACCAAGTCTCGATTTCGTAGTCCCAGCCTCGCGAGGATGATTAGGATCTTTTTGTAGTCTAAAAGACGAACAAAAAGTCCAATCAGCTACCGCGTCAAAATTTGATGGCTAATAAAAAGCGAGGCCGGGATTTTTATCCCAACCTCTTACCTAATTTGCTAGATACTAGCTAAATTATATTTTAGTGGAGGCTAAAAATGTCCACTGGACTTACCAGCTCTCTCTTATTTCAAGGAACTGGGCTGATACAGCCTCCCAGACTACCTGCGTTTCTATTTTCTAGCGCAGGACTAAAAACGTTCCCCGGACTTACTGACGGTTTTTATTTTTTGCGTCAGGCTAAAAACATCCACTGGATGTTTTTACTCCTCCATAAAGCTGTTGAAGACTTCTTCAATCATGTTCCATTCATCTTCTGAATCTTCAGGGATTGGTTGCAATTCACCTTCAGTTCCATCTTCATTTTCGATGAATGAGTATGCTTGGATTTCAACTTCACCGTTTTCATCTTCTTCTGCATTAACTGGTACAAGAAGAACATAGTTTTTACCAAATTCTTCTTTTCCGTCAATAGTCAAAAGGATTTCAAATAAAGTCTCGTTTCCTTGCTCATCTACAAGTGTAATAAGTTCACGTTCTTCGTGATCGTGGTTGTGATCGTGTGACATAGTTTCTCCTCTGTCTTAAAATTTTCTATCTAAATAATTTTGCAAAATCAACTGAGCTGCCAATTTATCAATAACTTTTTTACGCTTATTGCGACTAATGTCTGCTTGCTCAATCAACATGCGCTCAGCAGCAACCGTGGTTAGGCGCTCATCCTGGTACTCCACTGGCAAACCAAAGAGTTCTTCCAGTTTTGCTCCATATGCTTGACTCGCTTCCACCCGAGGTCCACTAGTATTGTTCATATTTTTAGGTAAACCAACAACAAAGCGCTCTACCTTATAGGTGTCAACCAATTCCTTGAGTCGTTCAAAGCCGAACTCTCCTTGATCTTCATTGATTTGGATGATTTCGAGCCCTTGTGCTGTAAACCCTAACGGATCGCTAATCGCTACTCCTACTGTTTTGGAACCAACGTCCAACCCCATAATTCTCATTGGTTATAGATCGACTCCTTGTCCCTTAAGGTAGTAGCGGACCAATTCTTCAACAATCTCATCGCGTTCGTATTTACGGATTTGATTTCTTGCGTTATTGTAACGAGGAACGTAAGCTGGGTCTCCACTGAGAACATAGCCCACAATTTGATTAATAGGGTTATACCCCTTCTCGTTCAAGGAAGCATAGACTTCAGTCAATGTTTCGCT
>OGKA01002843.1_pt1 | contig 9887 bp, 5 predicted proteins | sample 1572211 | NCBI WGS metagenome assembly OGKA01 (sample SAMEA2582125, study PRJEB24529) | metagenome | biome: Human gut stool | place: China | collected 2011
TGCGGCTCCTGTAGATCGTGACCTTGATTGGTCCGACCAAGGTGTTGAAGGCTCTTATCGTTTCTTAGGTCGTGTATGGCGTATTGTTGATGCGTACAACGAAGAAGGTAAGAAAAATGTAACTGGTGAACTTACAAAAGACGAATTTGCATTGCGTCGTGAGTTACACCGCGTTATCAAAAAAGTTACGGAAGATCTCGATAATAACTTCAACTTCAATACAGCTATTTCTGCTATCATGGAACTTGTAAATGCTATGTATGCTCATAAGGACAAAGCTGACACAATCAATAGTGCTTTAGCTAATGAATTGACTCATTCCTTATTGCTTCTTTTAGCACCATTCGTTCCTCATATTACAGAAGAGTTGTGGCATGAATTAGGTGAAACGACATCCATCCATACTGAAAACTGGCCTGTATACGAAGAATCTGCTCTTGTAGTAGACGAAGTAGAAGTAGTATTGCAAGTAAATGGTAAAGTTCGTGATAAACTTACTGTTTCCGTAAATATTACGAAAGAAGAATTAGAAACAATGGCTAAAGAATCTAGCCGTGTTCAAGAGTTTACAGAAGGTAAAAATATCGTAAAAGTTATTTATGTTCCTGGTAAACTTGTAAACATCGTTGTTAAATAACGATATTCTATTCGTTTAATAATGTAAGCCCCCAACTACATAGGTAGAAGGGGGCTTATTTTTAAGTGAGGTAATTATGGCAAAACGTAGCGATTATATTTCTTGGGATGAATACTTCATGGGCGTTGCCATTTTGGCAGCACAACGTTCTAAAGATCCTAATACACAAGTAGGTGCCTGCATCGTAAGCAATGACAATAAAATTTTATCCATTGGTTACAATGGTATGCCTTTAAATTGTAGTGATGATGATTTCACATGGGAACGCGATACAGCAGATGATAATAAATATTTTTATACTGTACATAGCGAACTCAATGCCATACTTAATTATCGGGGCGGTTCTTTAGAAGGTTCTAAAATATATGTAACACTATTCCCTTGTAATGAATGTGCAAAAGCCATCATTCAAAGTGGCATTAAAGCTGTTATCTACCGCGATGATCTTTACAAGGATACAAAAGAGGTTAAGGCATCTAAACGGATGCTAAAAACTGCAGGCGTAGAGATTATTGAATATAAGCCGACAGGACGAACCTTACATATTACCGTATGATAATCAATAAAAGCATATTATTATAAGAAAAGCTCTTATCTATTAATAATGGATAAGAGCTTTTGCTATATTTTTACTATGTTAGATTGTATACCTAAATTATACTTGTAAACGACCGTCAATCATAATATCAATAGCTTGACCATCACGAGTATATCCCTTAATATTCATGCGTTCATGACCAATCATAAAGTCCACATGTGTTAAGGAGTGGTTAAGGCCGCGTTCCTTTAATTCCTCTTCAGATAAACCATCGCTGTTTTTAAGGCATGTAGGATAGGATGCGCCAATTGCTAAGTGGCAGGATGCATTTTCATCAAACAATGTTTCGTAGAAGATTTGGTTAGATTGGCTAATTGGGCTGAAGTGATCCACTAATGCTACTTCGCCAAGGTAGTGGGAACCTTCATCAGTTTCTACTAATTCTTTTAGAACTTCATAACCTTCTTTTGCAGTGTATTCTACAATTTTACCTTCTTTAAAGGTGAAGGAGAAATCAGAAATTGTATTGCCATGGTAAATTAATGGTTTTGTGCTGTGTACAACGCCATTTACACCATTATATTGAGGAGCAGAGAAAACTTCCTCTGTAGGAATATTAGCATTGAAAATAGTACCATCTTTAGAGGATTCTTCACCACCTAGCCAGATATGACCTTCTGGCAATTCTAATAAAAGGTCGGTGCCGTTTTCACAAGTGTAGCGCAATGATTTTAAGTCTAATTTATTCAATGCTTCACAACGACGACGCAATTTTGCCATGTGATGACGATATGTATCTTTTGGTTCAATACCTTCAATGCGGCAAAGTTTTAATAATGTAGCCCACAATTGGTCGATTTTTTCTTTGTCACTACCTTCATAGCCAAGTAAATCTGCCCATAGAACGGTCGGTACAGATGCAACACACCATGTAACAGAAGAGTTCATGATCGCTGTGTGATAGAAGGATAATGCTTTATTTAAATTGCGAGATTGTAAGGAAATACGCTCTGTTGGGATACCTTCTAATGCTTTAGGATTAGCACTGATTAAAGATAAAAATGCTGCCTTATCATCGATGTATTGTTTGTAGAATTCAGGAATCCAGTTAGCCGGTTTTTCTAAGACAGATTCTTTAGCATGTAATAAGCGTTGACGAGCAATAGGGGAACATCTCCAGTTGAGAACTACCTCTTTTGCGCCTAATTCATAGGCTTCTTCAGTAACGATTACTGCAAAATCTTTATTTTCTACATCAACAGAAATAACTAATGTTTGGTCTTGTTGTAAATTTACGCCGTACTTTAGTAATGTATGGGCGTATTTTTTTAATGTTTCTTGATTCATAAATTCTCCTTTTATTCGACATCAATTATAAAAGTCCTGCATATGTGACTAATAGAGTCAACGATAGGACTTTACTATTTTATAGGGAAATCCTTCAGTAGGAGGTGCACTATGAAATATAAATTGAAGCCGTATATGATAATTATATTAATCCTATGTATTTTAGTAGGAATTTATTTCCTATGGCCTATTATAACAGATGAAACAGATTCTGTCCTTGCTGAAGGAGGAGTAGATGGAAATTCTTCTATATCAAATGTAGCAGAAATATCTAATAAACCGATTGCTTATATTACGGGTGCCGTAGTTTCACCTGGTCTATATGAGCTTGAAAGCTCAGCAACAGTAGGAGATGTTATCAAGCTAGCAGGAGGACTGTTACCGTATGCAGATCTAGAGTCTATTAATATGGCTAAATCAGTTACTGGAGGAGATCATATTCACGTAGTATTTAACTTTCACGGAAATCCTGAAGCGTTATTGCGTGGTAATAAGATAAATATTAATACCGCCACTGCTAAAGAACTAGATGCGTTGCCCGGCATTGGTCCTGCTATGGCAAAGAGAATTGAAGAGTATCGTTCACAAAAAGGTCCCTTTACATCTGTTGAAGGTATCAAGGGGGTGAAGGGCATTGGTGACGGCGTATTTAAGAAGATTAAAGACAAAATTACAATCTAAATCAATACGTAGACATGAAAATTTTCAGTATGTTGAACCATGTTTAAATTCTTTAGATTTGGTCAATAAGAAACAATCTATAACGCATAGCCAATGGGCACATATTATATTAGGTTCTATAATTATGGGTACAATATTAGGCTATGGTCAGTATTATCCAGTACTTAATCAGATGCGCTACATCTTTGCTATAGGGTTAGCTATTATAGTTGTAGGTATTTTCAAAGCATTACAATCGTCTAATAGATGGCATTCACTTAGCAAGTTAATGGTCTTTGTCTTTGTTTTAGTTGGTTTATCTTATTATCAAACCGATTTAAGGATTATACATTTTAATAGTTTTACATCATATTATTTACAGCAAGAAGGGGAATACTTTTGTACGGTTGTATCTGCTCCTGAAACAGTAAATTTAAATGGACAGGAGTATTACAAATATACTATTGAAATCCATGGCCTACATCCCTATAAAAATACTGCAAAAAATGACTATATTAAAGCACAAGGGCGTTTACAAGTATACTCAAAGGTATCTACTACGAACTATCCCATACGACTAGGAGAGTATGCAATTATTGAAGGTACACCAAAGCCCTTATTTCTCATTGAAGAGGAAGGTCGTATTAATCTTAGAGGTCGATATATGAGCTCTAATACTAGAGGTCGTATCTATGATGGTGTATATCGCGCTGCTAGTAACAAAGATTTGCAAATGTATCACTATAAAGATACATTTTTTGATAAACTATACAGGAAAGGCCTATTAATTGCTGGTGTATTACGCGAATCTATAGATAAAAATATTGGTCATAATCTAGAAGGACGACAAAAGGTATTAGCTCAAGCGTTAGCTTTAGGTGGTCATTATAGTGAGCTCGGAGAAGACCAAATGAAGGCTTTCTCCTATACAGGCCTTATCCATATTTTATCTATATCAGGATCACATATTGCTTTGTTGTTAGCCCTTGTGTACGGAATTGGACGACTTATTAAATTAAGAAAGCGTACATGTTTAATCCTTGGTATTATAGTTGCTTGTATATATTGTGGTATTGTAGGCGGCGATGCACCTGTTCTACGTGCTACGATGATGAGCATACTCATGTGTATCGCCTATATAAAAGGACGATTATATCAAGCTAAACAAGCGTTATGTGTATGCGCTATTTTATGTGTCATATATGATCCGTTCTCCTTATTTGATGTAAGCTTTCAACTATCCTTTGGGGCGACTTATGGTTTACTCATATGGGGAACGGTATTATATGAACGAATACAGTGGCTACCTAGATGGATAAAAACACCGCTAGTATTATGTGTATCTGCACAGTTATTAATTATGCCGTTACAGCTCTATTACTTTCACTATATTAGCATTGCTAGTTTGTTAGCAGCCTGTATAGTAGCGCCCTTATTAGATATATCCATAGTTTTAATATTTGTAAGTACTTTAGTCAGTTATGTACTCCCAATATCGTTAATGTGGTCTTTAGTAGATGTACTATTGCGAATATCCTTATATTTAAATCATGTATTAGGTCGTAGTGGCAGTCTACTATGGCTTGGTATAATGCATCCTTATTGTGCCTATATATATTATGTACTATTAGGATTATTTACGTACTTTTTGACGCATAGAAAAAGATATACTGTACATATAGTAATATCATTATCTTTAATGATTTTAACCTTTGGTGCTTCCTATTATGTTACGCATCATCATCAGTATACATTAGTTCATTATATTCCAATGAAGCAATGCAATGTTTTACTTTGTATAGAACCAAATCATGAAGGGGCACATCTATTAATCGATGCGCCAGATCATATTAAGACTGCACCTAATGAAAGGCTTATCAATCAAGCCATTAGAGCCTATGGCGTACATCCTAAAAGCGTAAAAGTTGCGTACTTTCATAGTAATGGTTCTGCAAAGGTGGTATATAAAAATAGTATGAACCAAATCGTCGTATATAATGGACAAAGTAGAGAAAAAAAACTAAAATTAAATGATAAGACTAATTCATTATATATAACGAGTCGATCCAGTGTAATGACTGAAATTGGACGTATTTCACCTACTAGTACAGTTCTATTTGGAAGTCCCCATGGGGCTTTACGCGATGTGGATCCTTCGTCAGAACACATGTATATAATGGGGTACAGCTATATCGAGGATATATATCTGTGAAAGGAGGAACTATGGCACATATTCAGCTTATTTATGGTGATGAGCCACAATTAATTGAAGAAGAAAAACGCAAATTTTTAAGTGCCTATCCAGACCTTCCAGTGACCGTATTAGACGATGAAGCTGGCCCACAGAAGATTAGTGAAAAGTTATGTGAAGATTCACTATTTGGGGATCAAAAGGTATTCTGTTTAGTTAACTTGCCTATCATTCGTAAAAGCGGCAAAAATAGCGATGCTTGGATTCCATTGTATGAGCTCATCATGGAATATAATGGGGATAATCCTATTCTTTTGATTTATCATGATATGATTGATAAACGGATTAAACAGAATAAGGAAATTCTGGATAAAATACCAAATCATCAATGCAAGCGCCTTGAAGGGGCAGACCTTGTGATGTGGATACGTCAGTACTGTACATCTAATGGATTTAAAATGACACCTGATGCACAGGAATATGTAGCGCATCTCATCGATTTGTGGCAAGATGTACCAGTTTCTTTCATGAGAACTGAATTTGACCGTTATTTCTTGCAAATTACAGGAGAAAAAGTTATTACCAAAGAATTCCTAGAAGAAAATGGCAGTGACTATGGTGCTAAAAATATTTTCACCTTTAAAGAGGCGCTGTTAAATCGAGATATTGATACATTGCTTGAACTATTTCCATTTATGTTTGGCTATAAAGAATTAGACCGTGCTATGAGCTATATTGAGGGGCAATTACGTTTACAGCTACTAGTCAGTGAATGTCGTCAAGCGGGAATGTCTGTTCAAGCCATACAAAACTTATGTAAGGACCATGATTCGTCATTTAAACCGTATCCGATCAAACTTGCTTATGAAGCGAGCTCTCGGATTTCTACGAAAGCATTACGAGCCTTATTAAAAGGTTTGTATGAGATTATTTTAGATAGTCGTAGTAGTAAGGGCGATATTTGGCGATTTAGAGATTTATGTATTACCTATTGTGGGTATAAGGGATAAAAATGAAAGTACGTTATCGTGTTGTACCAAAACAGAATAAGAAATCATCCTTCTATGTGAACTGTCATAGCCAACATGTGACGATACAAGCTGCAGACTCTGCATTTTCTACGCTGCTGAGCCTACGTGACAGATTATCTGCATGGTATAAGGAGAAGAATATATCCTTTGATGATATTCCAACAAATACTGATACAGCATGCTGTTTTGCTTGGAAAGTAGATACTGAAACTGGGGAAGGGTTAGATACCTATTATTATGGTGGTGGCTGTGGTGCTGGTGAATGGATCGAGGCTGCAGAGGCGCAACGGGAGGCTGAAGAGGCTAAAAACCAAGCGCCTAGAGGTAAATCTTTTGCTGGCTATGATCATGAAGATGACTATGCCGAGTTTGATGATTTTGCACCGTTCGTAGAAGCTGTAGAACTTGGCTATTTCAATAATAATCCAGTCGTCGTTTCTCGACCTCATCAAACAGCTGCAGCATCTAGTAGTAATGATACTGTAGCGTCTGTTAGTAGTGCACCTAAAACAAGTAAAGGTTTTGCTCCTAAAAGCGCTACAAAATCCACATCTAAAGGCAGTGAAGGGGATGGAAAATATCCTCGTCGTGCACCGAAGGATGTTCCTACAGATGAAGGTATGATTGTAGGCCCTAAAATTGAAGGGGTCGCTTCTAAAATTATGGGGACCTTAGATACACCTAGTGTCATCTTTGAAGGTGTATTAGTAGGCTTAGATAAACGTGATACTAAGACTGGTAAAAGTATCGTTAACGGCAGCATTGTAGATGATACGAATAGTATTAAGTTCATCAAGTTTACGAATAGTCCTGAAGAAGGAAATGCATTACTTAAACAGTTAAAAGGTTTGCAACGCGTTCGCGTACAAGGCAGCGTAAACTTTGATGATCGCTTTGATAAAGACTATATCCTATCTATTCGTAGTATTGAAGCTTTGGAAACGACTAGTGTAGAACGCACTGAAAACCGTCCAGACTCTCGTGTAGAGCTTCATTTACACACTAAGATGAGCGATAAGGATGCCCTTGTATCTGTTAAAGATTTATTCAAAACAATAAAAAAATGGGGTCATCCAGCAGTAGCTATTACTGACCATGGCGTTGTTCAAGCCTTCCCAGAAGCGCAAGCTCTTGGTAAGGAGTTAGGCGTTAAGGTTATTTATGGTGTAGAAGGTTATCTCATTGATGATGAAATTGTTGCTCGTGATGAAGAGCCTGTAGTAGATAAGAAGAAGAAAAAAGAAAAAGATAAACGTTACCATATTATCTTATTAGCTAAAAATATGGTAGGTTTGCGCAATCTGTACAAGATGATATCTATTTCTCACCTAGAACATTACAAGGTTCGCCCACGCTTGCCTCGTTCCGTTATCGAAGAACATCGTGAAGGCATCATCATTGGTTCTGCTTGTGAAGCTGGAGAGCTTATGCAATCCATTGTTCGCGGCGCTACAAAGGAAGAACTATTAGAGGTTGCTTCCTTCTATGATTATTTAGAAGTTCAGCCACATACAAATAATATGTTCTTAGTTCGTAAAGGCCTTATGCCAGATGAACAAGCCCTTATCGATATGAACAAAACAGTGATCGAGTTAGGTGAGGCTTTAAACAAACCTGTATGTGCTACTTGTGACGTTCACTATTTAACGCCAGAAGAAAAGATTTATCGTGAAATCATGTTGACTGCCTGTGGCTATCCAGATGCAGATGAACAACCGGATTTACATTTGCGTACAACTGATGAAATGTTGGCATCCTTCCCTTATTTAAGTGAAGAAAAAGCTTATGAAATAGTTGTTACAAATACGCGTGCTATCAATGATAGCATTGAAGATATTAAACCAGTTCCAGATGGCACATATTCTCCAAAGATTGAAGGTGCCGATGAAGCTTTCACAGAAATGTGTTATAGAAATGCGAAAGCCATTTATGGTGATCCATTGCCTCGCGTAGTACAAGAGCGCCTCGATTATGAACTAGATTGTATTATCTCCAATGGTTATGGTGTATTGTATTACATCGCGCATAAACTAGTAAAAAAATCTCTTGATGATGGTTATCTCGTTGGTTCTCGTGGTTCTGTAGGTTCTTCCTTTGCAGCAACCATGTCTGAAATTACCGAGGTAAATCCATTACCGCCACATTATGTATGCCCTAATTGTAAGCATTCTGAATTCTTTGAAAAGGGCGAATACGCAGGTGGATTTGACTTACCACGAAAAGATTGTCCTGAGTGTGGTCATGCGCTGCAAACTAATGGACATGATATTCCGTTTGCTATCTTCCTTGGTTTCGAAGGTGATAAGGTTCCAGATATCGACCTTAACTTCTCCGGTGACTATCAAGCAAAGGCACACAAGTATACGGAAGAACTATTTGGACGTGACAATGTATTTAAAGCGGGTACAATCGGTACTATTGCGGATAAAACAGCATTTGGTTATGTTAAAAAATACGCCGAAGTTCGAGATATTCAAGCTCGCAGCGGTTTCTTTGAACATTTAGCAAAAGGCTTTACCAATGTTAAGAATACTACTGGCCAACATCCTGGCGGTATCATGGTATGTCCTCGCGATATGGATGTGCATCACTTTACACCTATACAACATCCAGCGAATAAGAAGGAAAGTGGTGTATTAACAACACACTTTGACTATCACTCCATCGAAGGCCGTATGACTAAGCTCGATATTTTGGGGCATGATGATCCGACTATCATTCGTATGTTAGAGGATTTGACAGGTATAGATGCTAAAACTATACCGTTCGATGACCCTCGTACTTTAAGTCTATTCTCTTCCACAGAGGGTATTGGCTTAACACCTGAACAATTACAAGGTGATCAAGTAGCCAGCTTGGCCGTTCCAGAATGTGGTACGAAATTCGTACGAGGCATGCTTGAAGACTCTCGTCCTCAAACGTTCTCCGACTTAGTTCGTATCTCTGGTTTCTCTCATGGTACTAACGTATGGCTCGATAATGCGCAAGATCTCATTAAAAATGGTACTTGTAAATTGAATGAAGCCATCTCTACTCGTGACGACGTAATGAACTTCTTGATTCATCGTGGTATGGATCGAAAGCATAGCTTCTTCGTTATGGAAAACGTACGTAAAGGGAAGGGCATTGAAAAACGGAATAAACAAGGTCAAGCTACTACGGAATTTGAAGCAGAAATGCGGGAAAACAATATTCCTGAATGGTTTATTGAATCTTGTAAGAAGATTTCCTATCTATTCCCACGGGCCCATGCGGTAGCCTATGTAATGATGGCTTTCCGTATAGCCTGGTTTAAGGTATATCATCCATTGGCGTTCTATGCAGCGTATTTCTCCATTCGGGCGAAGGCCTTTGATTTGCGCATTATGACGGGTGACCTTAAAACGCAAATGACTGAGTTCAATCGTATTAAAGCTCTTGATCGCGCCGCCAGTCCTAAAGATAAGGACCTTATGAGTGCCTTAGAAGTATCTATGGAAATGT
>OGKA01002847.1_pt1 | contig 9864 bp, 8 predicted proteins | sample 1572211 | NCBI WGS metagenome assembly OGKA01 (sample SAMEA2582125, study PRJEB24529) | metagenome | biome: Human gut stool | place: China | collected 2011
GAGAGTAGGACAGAAATCGGTAATTCGTTAGAATTCGATTTCGTCGTCCCACCTCTGCACAGTTGAGTAGGGCTATAAAAGCTGATGAAATCAGCGTAGTAGAGCCCGCTCAACCACTGCGTCTTGCTCTACAATTCAAAAACAATTAAGAGGCCAGGACTTTTGTCCCAGCCTTTTTTTGATGGAATGAATCATTTCCATGGTATAATGGGAGGACTATTCATAGAGAAGATCAAAAGGAGACAAAAGTGGATCAAAAACATCACTGCCAAGTCCTATGGGCGAAAAATAAATACCTGGTGCTGAGTCATTCCAGCAACATTTACAAGGAGATCCGGGAATACCTCAAGCAAGACCAGGTGGAGGTCAGCCACGTCGAGGACCTGATCCAGCAAGCGCTGGCCTTGCCGGAAAATCGTGGTCAGGTCTCCAATGCCTTCCAGCATATCTGGGGCTATTTCAAAAAGCAGGCGACTCCTGAGGAAAAGGCAGACTTCATGCTGCTGCTTGAGAAGTACCAGCATGGCCAAGCTAGCCAAGAGGATCTCATCAAGGGGATCGAAATGCTCCTAGAGCGCTACCCTAATCGCTACTTGCAAGACTCAACGCTATTAGGAGGTGAATAGATGAGACTGTGGCACCAAGATTTGATTCCCAAACTCCCTCGTCCCCAGCTCCTCGGCCAACACCGGGAATGCTGCGCCCTGAGAGGCAATGGCTGGGGCAAGAAGCACGCGACGGTCAACTATGTCTTTGACTACTCGCCCTATCGCCTCTATGCTTATCACCGCCTGATTATGGAGGAGATGACCGCTCGTGGCTACAAGGTCAGCCCAGAGTGGTGGGAGCCGACCTACAGAGGCAAGGCCTGCCCAGCCTATCCAGAGCTGGAAGAGGAAGCCTTGAGCACCCCTATCTATCCAGAGCATCAGGACACTTACCTCCAAGAATGCCTGGATAACCTAGCAGAAAAAGGGATTCAATTAGACTAATCATTGATTTAAGTTTCCCATCTAAGATTAAGAAATAATGTAAGTTAAACCATTCGTAATCCAATTAATGCGAATGGTTTTTATTATAATTTGATAAATATGATAAAATAAAAAGGATAATACATTAATTAAGGAAAGTAAAAATGGCAAGTAAAGAAAATGCAGAGCGTAAGGAGCTTCACCGTAAAATTTGGGCGATTGCGGATGATGTTCGTGGTGCTGTAGACGGTTGGGATTTTAAGCAATACATATTGGGAATCCTATTTTATCGCTTTATTTCAGAGCATATGGCAGACTATTTTGATCATGCTGAGCACGAGGCTGGAGATTTAGAATTCCGTTATGCTGACTTAAGTGACCAAGAAGCTGAGCGGGATTTCAAACCAGGGACAGTTGAAGATAAAGGTTTCTTTATTCTTCCTAGTCAGTTGTTTGAAAATGTGGTCAAGAATGCTTCACAAAATGAAAATTTAAACGAGGACTTAGCCAAGATATTCCAAGATATTGAGAAGTCGGCGGTTGGATTCAAATCAGAAGATGATATCAAAGGTTTATTTGATAACTTGGACACACGAAGTAACATCCTTGGTGGTACTGTTCCAGAAAAAAATAAACGTCTTTCTGATATTCTTAATGGTATCAATAGTATTAACTTTGGCAATTTTGAGGAAAATGATATTGATGCCTTTGGGGATGCCTATGAGTTCTTAATTTCCAACTATGCCAGTAATGCTGGGAAAAGTGGTGGTGAATTTTTCACTCCTCAGACAGTTTCTAAATTACTTGCTCGTTTGGTAATGGTTGGTAAGGACAAGATTAACAAGGTTTACGATCCAACATGTGGGTCAGGTTCTCTCTTGTTACAGATGAAAAAGCAATACGAAGACCATATCTTAGAGGATGGTTTCTTTGGTCAAGAAATCAATATGACCAACTATAACTTGGCTCGTATGAACATGTTCTTGCACAACATCAACTACAATAACTTTGATATTAAGCGAGGAGATACACTTTTAAATCCTCAGCATTTAGATGAAAAACCGTTTGATGCTATTGTTTCTAACCCTCCATACTCAGTCAAATGGGTGGGAGATGGAGACCCAACTCTCATAAACGATGACCGTTTTGCACCAGCTGGTAAACTAGCTCCTAAGTCAAAAGCTGACTTTGCCTTTATCATGCATAGTCTTAACCACTTGTCTAACAGAGGTCGAGCAGCCATTGTATGTTTTCCAGGCATTTTTTATCGTGGAGGTGCTGAGAAGACTATTCGTCAGTATCTAGTAGATAATAACTTTGTCGAAGCGGTTATTGCTTTGCCTGATAATCTCTTCTTTGGAACCTCTATCGCAACGACAATTTTGGTTCTAGCGAAGAATAAACTAGAAAATAAAACCCTTTTTATCGATGCGAGTAAGGAATTCAAAAAAGAGACCAATAACAATGTCTTGACGGATAGTAATATTGAGCATATCGTTGAGTTATTCACTAATTATCAAAGTGTTGACTATAAAGTAGCTCTTGTTGATAATGAAGTGATTGGTTCGGAGCAGGATTACAACCTATCTGTCTCAACCTATGTTGAACAAGAAGATACACGTGAGAAGATTGATATTGATGTGCTTAATAAAGAAATCGCTGAGACTGTTGCTAAGATTGACTACTTACGTGCAGAGATAGATAAGATTGTAGAGGAACTAGGAGGTAAATGATGAGTATCCTAGAAGAAATCCAGAACTGTCCCGTTGAGTGGAAAGAGTTGGGGGAAGTGTGTGAAATTGTCAGAGGAAATGGGTTACAGAAAAAAGATTTTGTAGATGAAGGCATACCTTGTATTCATTATGGACAAATATATACATATTACAGTAGTTATGTATATAAAACGAAATCATTTGTCTCTATTTCTTTGTCTGAAAAGTTGAAAAAAGCACAAACTGGCGATATTATTGTAGCGACAACTAGTGAAAATATAGAAGATGTAGGAAAATCTATTGTTTGGTTGGGAGATGGTGATGTATGCATTGGAGGTCATTCTTGTATAATAAAAACGAATGAAAATCCAAAGTATATAAACTATTATATGCAATCTATTTTCTTTCAAAAACAGAAAGAAAAACAAGTAATTGGCACTAAAGTTATAGAGCTTTATCCTAAAAATCTATCAAAGATTAAAATCCCAATTCCTCCTCTAGAAATTCAAGAAAAAATCGTGCAGATACTTGACAAAATGACTGAGTATGTTACAGAATTGACCTCAGAATTGACCTCAGAATTGACCTCACGTAAAAAGCAATATTCTTATTATCGAGATAAACTTTTATCTTTTGAGGATGAGGTTTATCAGGTTGAGTGGAAGAAGTTGGATGAGATAGCAGAAAATCTAGATAGTAAGAGACAGCCAGTTGCGAAAGGGGGACGTAGTTCAGGCGTTTATCCATATTATGGAGCTTCTGGGATAGTTGATTACGTTGATGACTTCATATTTGATGGAGATTTTCTTTTGGTATCTGAGGACGGGGCAAACTTAGTTGTTCGTAAAACTCCTATCGCATTTTCTATTACGGGTAAAACTTGGGTCAATAACCATGCTCATGTATTAAAATTTGATAATATGATAAATCAAAAATTTGTTAATTATTATTTAAACAACATTGATTTATCACCTTATATTTCTGGAGCCGCGCAACCAAAGCTAAATCAACAAAATTTAAATAATATTAAAATTCCTTATCCATCCATCGAAATCCAATCTCGTATTGTTCAAGTTTTAGACAACTTTGATACGGTATGTAACGACTTGAATATTGGACTTCCCAAAGAGATTGAACTTCGTCAAAATCAGTACGAATATTTTCGAGATAAACTCTTGACATTCGTCGCCGAAGGCGAGTACACTGAGAGTAGAGTAGAGTAGAGGAGTGGGACAACTCCGCTATTATCAAACTTTTACAGTGGGTATTTGGACCAATTCGAGTTGAGTTGGGAGCAGTTGCAGAATATAGTCAAAAGAGGATTAGTGTGACAGAACTAACTCCAGAAACTTATGTTGGAGTTGATAATTTGTTACAAGATAGAAAAGGGAAAACAGTTGCTACATTCTTACCTAATCAAGGAAGTGTTACAACCTATAATCAGGGTGATATACTGATTGGTAATATCAGACCTTATCTCAAAAAAATTTGGTTTTCTAATCAAGTTGGTGGGACAAGTGGAGATGTCTTGACAATTCAAAATTCTATAATCCCTTTTATGGAAAATAAATATTTATATTATATTTTATCAGATGATCGATTCTTTAATTATAATGTGCAATACTCAAAAGGTTCTAAGATGCCACGAGGAGATAAGCAAGCAATTATGCAATATAAGTTTATATTGCCATCACTTACTGAACAAGAAAGAATCGTCTCTATTCTTGATAATTTTAACACCTTAACCAATTCTCTTTCTGAAGGTCTTCCAAAGGAAATTGAACTAAGACAGAAGCAGTATGAATATTGGCGAGAACAATTATTAAACTTTACTAGACAAACTCTTTAATCATATTGAGATAGAATCTCAATTAAAACAAAAAAGGAAGCATGCTATGGTTGATTATTCAAAAATACATGAAGTAATTGCGGAAACAAATGAAGGGATTCTCTTGGCTGAGTATCAACCAGAGTATCGCACAGATAGAGAATTTCAGTCAGAGGCTGACCTAGAAAATCAGTTGATTTCTGATTTGGTGAATCACCTCAACTATGAACGCTTAAGTATTCATACACCGGAAGAGCTCTTAGCAAATGCCAAGGTGCAAATAGAAAAACTCAATAAGGTGACTTTTACGAATGCTGAGTGGAATCGCCTTATAGTAGAGTATCTGGATTGTCCCAATGAAGGATTAGTTGAAAAAACTCGAAAAATCCAAGAGAATTATATCTATGATTTTGTCTTTGATGATGGACGTATTAAAAATATTTTCATCCTTGATAAGAAAAATATTCATAACAACAGCATGCAGGTCATTAATCAAGTGACTCAAGTAGGTAGCCATACCAACCGTTATGATGTTACTATTTTAGTGAATGGTCTGCCGTTAGTTCAGATTGAATTAAAGAGACGAGGGGTTAGTCTTAAACAAGCTTTTGAACAGATCCATAGATATAGTAAGGAAAGTTTCAATAGTGAAAATTCTTTATACAAATACATTCAGATCTTTGTTATTTCTAATGGAACTTATACACGCTACTTTGCAAATACGACAGCTCAAAATAAAAATCATTATGAGTTCACCTGTGAATGGGCAGACCGAAAAAATAAAACCATTCACGATTTAGAAGACTTTACTGTCACTTTCTTGAGTAAGCGAGTCCTCTTGGAAGTCTTGACCAAGTATTGTGTCTTTGATGCTGATAATACCTTACTCATCATGCGCCCTTATCAGATAGCAGCAACGGAGAGTATTTTACGAAAGATTCATTCCACAAATGAAATGAAGAATTTCGGTACGATCAATGCTTGTGGCTATATCTGGCACACGACTGGTTCTGGGAAAACTTTGACTAGTTTTAAGACCGCTCGTTTAGCAACAGAGTTGGACTATATTGACAAAGTGATTTTTGTGGTGGATAGAAAAGACCTTGACTATCAAACCATGAAGGAATATCAAAAATTCCAACCAAATTCAGTCAATGGTAGTAACAATACAAAAGAACTCCAACGTAGTATTGAAGAAAATGATGATCGAATTGTTGTCACAACCATTCAAAAATTAAATAAGTTTATCACTGCGAATCCAAATCATGAAATCTACAACAAAAAATGTGTCTTGATTTTTGACGAGTGCCATCGCTCTCAATTTGGGAAGGCGCAAAAGCGTATCAAAAAAGCTTTTAAACAGTATGCTTTATTTGGATTTACAGGTACTCCAATTTTCCCAGAAAATAGTTTAACGGGAGAAACAACTCAAGAGGTTTTTGGTGAACAACTTCATAACTACGTTATCACAGATGCTATTCGAGATAAAAAAGTGTTGAAGTTCAAAGTCGACTATAACTATATCAAGCCTGAAATCAATAAGTATAGAGAAGCAGAAAAGGCAGTTGGCCGAGAGCTCGATGAGAAGAAACTCAAAAAGATGGAGAAGGAACTCCTTTTACATCCTGAACGGATTGCAACCATCACTGAGTACCTGTTGCGAGTCTATAACGACAAGACACATCGAAATCAACACTATACTCATAAACAAAAACAACTGTCGGGATTTAATGCCATGCTGGCTGTACAAAGTATTGAAGCTGCGAAATTATACTATGAAGAACTTCAGCGACAACAAGCATCATTACCAGAAGCTAAGCGTTTGAAGGTCGCAACTATCTTTAGCTTTGCACCTAACGAAGAACAGTCAGCTTATGGAGAAATTCAAGATGAAGAGCTAGAACCTCAAGATACAGCTATGCCTCTTTCATCTAAAGAGTTTCTTTCTAAGGCAATCTACGACTATAATCAAATGTTCAAGACCAACTTTTCGACTGATGGGAAAGAGTTTCAAAATTACTATCGTGACCTCTCTAAACGAGTTAAGTCCAAAGAAGTGGATTTGCTGATTGTAGTGGGTATGTTCTTGACAGGTTTTGATGCGCCAACCATGAATACTCTCTTTGTCGATAAAAACCTACGTTATCATGGCTTGATTCAGGCTTTTTCTAGAACCAATCGAATTTTTAACAAGGTTAAACCTTTTGGGAATATCGTATGTTTCCGTGATTTAGAGAAAGCTACTCAAGAAGCTATTAGAACCTTTGGGGATACCAATAAGCTTGATATTATCTTAGAAAAAAGTTTTAGCGAATACATGGATGGTTTCGTGGATCAGGTAACTGGTATCAAGGTTAAAGGTTATACAGAAGTTTGTCAGGAAATTCTGGAAAGATTCCCTAATCCACAAGAGATTGAAACAGAACATGATAAAAAAGAGTTTGTTAAGTTATTTGGTGAGTTTCTGAAACTTGATAACGTGCTTCGAAATTATGATGAGTTTCAGGAAATCGATAAGCCTATCTCGGAAGGATATCTCCAAGATTTAAGAAGTTCTTACGTGGAAATTCGAGATGAATTCTTAAACCTTAAAAACTATGAAAGAACAAAAGATTTAGGTGTTGACCTTTCAGATGTTGAATTTGAGATTGAGCTCTTAAAAACTGACGAGATTAATCTGGACTATATCCTCGCATTAATTGTTGAAAAATCGAAGAACTCTGAGTCTAAGGAAGCAATGAAAGCTGAAGTTAGCCGTGTTATTCGGTCAAGTATTGATATTCGTGCTAAGGAAGAGTTAGTGATTGGCTTTATCAATGATACTGATTTAGCGAGTCTGAAAGACCATGATGAAATTATCAATGTATTCTATGCTTATGGTAAAGAACGTAAAGCAGTCGCTATTCGTGAATTGGCAGAATCTGAAAATCTTGTAAAAGATTATCAATTATTCATTGATCGTTCTATTCAACGTGGTTATGCTGAGAATAGTGGAGCTGATTTGGATTCGATTATTCCACCGACTTCTCGTAGACATGGAGCTCGTGAACGTAAGAAACAAGAAGTTCTACATCAGATTCAAACATTAGTAGAAGTATACTCAGGTATTTGATCATGAAACTAAGAATAATTACCTAAGAGAAAGATCAATTCACTATTAAGAAATTTTGGGTTTAATAATGAAGGATATTATTAATAAGTGGATTGAAAAAACAGTAGAGGTTAAATTTCAACTATTCCCAAATTTTTTTCGAATGATAGAAGTAGAGGGGCCTTCCCTCTATTTTTTATCGAAAAGGAGCAGGAATGCAGAAAAGACATGCACATGTATCGCCGACCTTGGACATCATGGTCAAGAAGATTTTTAGTTTGCCGGAGGTGACGGCAGCATTTATTCGGGACATTTTAGAGCTAGATGTGGCAGATGCTCAGATTGTGGAGGGAAACCAACCCCACAGCATGGCCTATGAGGAGGATGATTTGTTCTCCACTGCGGTGGATGTGAGGGCCAAGCTCCATGACGGGACCGAGGTGATCATCGAGATCCAGATTCGCAAGCAGCAGTATTTCTTGAATCGGTTCCATTACTATTTGGCCAATCAGCTGGTGGAAAATGTGCAAAAACTGCGCCAGCAAGGCCAGACACATAAGATGTACGAGCAGATGGAGCCCGTCTATGGGATTGCAATTTTGGAGAAGTCGCTCTTGCTAGACGAAGAAGCCGCCATCAATAAATACTGGCTGACCAATAGCCGGTCCGGGAAGCAACTTAAGGCTTATTATAAAAATGGCAAGCACCAAAATATTCTTCAGGTTGCCTTTTTAGAGCTAGACAAGTATAATAAAGATGAGAACCTGACAGATGCAGGCAGACAGTGGTTGGAGTTTTTTGGGAATCTTCCCTTTACAAAAGCTCCCAGTCAGGCTGTAGCCCATGCAGATTCATTACTGGATTCATCTAGCTGGACCAAGGAGGAGAAGACCATGATAGACGAGCGGATTCGGATTCAAGAAAATTATGATATGACCCTGGAGACGGCTATAGACGAAGCGCGTGAAGAAGGCCTAGTACAAGGTCTGGAACAAGGTTTAGAAAAAGGCTTGGAACAAGGTCGTAAACAGTTGGTATGCGAGATGGTCTCACGAGGAATGACGCCTGATCTTATATCGGAGATGACGGGTTTGTCGCTGGAAGAGATTGAGACTCTTCTTTCTTGAGTAGTTAAAAGAGGCACTGCCTCTTTTCTTTTTGAAAAAACTTGAAAATTTTCCCATTTTTTCAATCCGCCTTTCTAGAATTGTGGTAGAATAGAGTCAACAAAGAGCTATCCTCACCAACAGTGTGATCGATACTAGAAAAGAGGATTCTGATGACAAGAAAAATTGGTATTATTGGTTTGGGGCATGTGGGTGCAACCTTGGCCCACAGCATGATTTTGAAACACACCTGTGATCACTTGGTTTTGATTGATACCAATGAGAAAAAGGTCAAGGCAGATGCCTTGGATTTCTGTGATACAGTTGCCAATACAGGGTATCCGGTTCATATCACGGTCAATGACTACGCGGCTTTAAAAGATGCGGATGTCGTGGTGTCGACTCTTGGAAATATTGAGTTGCAGGCTAATAACACTGATGACCGTTTTGCGGAGCTTCCCTTTACCAGTAAGCAAGTGGTGCAAGTAGCGCGTGATTTGAAAGCTTCTGGCTTTAGTGGTGTTTTGCTAGTGGTGACCAATCCGGTCGATGCGGTCACTCAACTCTATCAACAATATACCGGCCTTCCAAAAGAGCAGGTGATTGGGACAGGGACCTTGCTGGATACAGCTCGGATGAAGCGTGCCGTCGCTGATCGTTTGCAGGTTTCTCCTGCTAGTGTATCAGGCTACAACCTCGGTGAGCATGGAAATTCTCAATTTGTCGCTTGGAGTCAGGTCCGTGTCAAGGGACATGCTATTACCGATCTCTTCTCTCAAGAAGAGCTTGACGCCATCAACTACGAGTCCTTGCGTGGCGGCCACACGGTTTTCTTTGGCAAATTTTATACCAATTTTGGGATTGCAGCAGCAGCCCAACGCCTGGCAGAAGCTGTGATCAATGATAGCCACGAGGAAATGCCTGTGTCTAACTATCGTCCAGAATATGGAACCTATCTTGGCTACCCAGCAATTGTAGGTCGAAAAGGAATTCTTGAACGATTGGATTTGCATTTGACAGAAGAAGAAAAAGAAAAATTACTCCATTCAGCCGAAACCATTAAGGAAAACACACGAAAAGGATTGGAGCATGCATAAAAGCAAAGAGAGTGGGACAGAAATCGGTCATTCGTTAGAATTCGATTTCGTCGTCCCAC
>OGKA01002848.1_pt1 | contig 9851 bp, 10 predicted proteins | sample 1572211 | NCBI WGS metagenome assembly OGKA01 (sample SAMEA2582125, study PRJEB24529) | metagenome | biome: Human gut stool | place: China | collected 2011
CCGCAGAACGACGCACCGATGATGGCTGCCATGAAAGGCTGCCCATGCAGGAGCACAGGATGAGGAAAGGCCGACCCGAGAATTCTCGTCAGGACAGTCAGCACCACAACGCCATAGATTGTGCGGATGCAGAACTTCAGCCCCAGAACCTTCAGGGCGACAGCCAGCAGAATGGCATTCAGCACGAAATAAGTGGTACTGACCGGGATGTCCTGTCCCCATTTCAGAATGGAAGCCAGACCCGCAACGCCACCGTTGCCGATATGGTTGGGAAGGAGAAAGACCATCCAGCCGATGGCATAAGAAAACATACCGACGGCGATCATCACGTAATCTAAGATTTCCCGATAAAGAGCTTTCTTGTTAAGTTTGTTAGTCATACATTTAAGGAATAAGTGAAATCACGCTGCAAATTTAGATAAAATTTCCGAAACAAAGCACTTGCACAGAAAAAATAGAGTACCTTTGCAGAAAATAATCTGCCGCCGGTGGCTGTGCAGAAAACCGTGCCTCCGCAATCCACAGGGATGCACGCTTCGTATGTCTGTGAAAGGCCGCTGTCGACAGGCACGTAAGCTGTCCTGCGGCCTCCTCCTGACACTTTCTCATCCCCCGGCGGTGCTGCTGCAAAACAAATCAGGAATATGCCAGAAGATTTCGATATACACGAGGAAAAACTGACCTCGGCCGAGAAGGATTTCGAGAATGCCCTCCGCCCGCTGCGCTTCAGTGACTTCAGCGGACAGCAGAAGGTCGTCGAGAACCTCAGTGTCTTTGTCGAGGCTGCCAAATACCGTGGTGAACCGCTCGACCATACACTCCTGCACGGTCCGCCGGGACTGGGCAAGACGACGCTGAGCAACATCATCGCCAACGAACTGGGCGTAGGTTTCAAAATCACATCGGGGCCCGTGCTCGACAAACCGGGCGATCTGGCGGGCATCCTCACGTCTCTTGAACCGAACGACGTGCTCTTCATCGACGAGATCCACCGGCTCTCTCCTGTCGTGGAAGAGTACCTCTACTCCGCCATGGAAGACTACCGCATCGACATCATGATCGACAAGGGGCCTTCGGCACGGTCCATCCAGATCGACCTCAATCCGTTCACCCTCGTCGGCGCAACCACACGCAGCGGACTGCTCACGGCTCCGCTCCGTGCCCGTTTCGGCATCAACCTCCATCTGGAATACTACGATCCGGAAACACTGAAACGCATCATCAAACGGTCGGCACAACTGCTGAAAGTGCCTATCGTGGACGATGCCGCCATCGAAATCGCACGCCGCTCGCGCGGCACGCCACGTATCTGTAATTCTCTGCTCCGCCGTGTGCGCGACTTCGCACAGGTAAAGGGCAACGGCACCATCACCCCCGAAATCGCCAGCCTCTCACTGCAGTCGCTGAACATCGACAAGTACGGACTGGACGAAATCGACAACAAGATTCTCCTTACCATCATCGATAAGTTCCGGGGCGGCCCGGTGGGCGTATCGACCATTGCGACAGCCATCGGCGAGGATTCCGGAACGGTAGAAGAGGTCTACGAGCCTTTCCTCATCATGGAAGGATTCATCAAGCGGACACCCCGGGGGCGCGTGGCAACCCAGCTTGCATACAGCCATCTCGGGAGGAACTATGCCCGGGCCGACTCCCTTCAGCCGGACCTGTTCGATTAGGATGGGGCCCTCCCCATCACGGTCTGTCGCCCTCTTCCCCCCTGCCCCACCCCCTTCAGAAAGGGCGTGGGACATCTTTTCCATAAAAAAACACTGTTCTCTGCCACAAAGTTCTCCTTTCTTCCGTCTCTATGAATGTAAGCGGAACAAAGTATGAACCCTTTAAAACATCAAAGACATGAGAAAGAAAATCTTTACCGCAGCATTCGCAGCAGTCATCTTGCTTTGCAGCTGTACCGTACAGGCCCGTCCGTCATCCACTGCCGGCGTATCACAGGACGACGGAGTGGAGACCATCTTCAAACAGTTCAGGAACGAGAAGAACGTCACCTACATCAATCTGCCCAAGAGTCTCATCAAGATGGGACTGAAGTCATCCAACGACAAGACAGCAGACGCACTCGCCGCACAGATCGACGGAATACAGATTCTGACATTGGAAGCGGCAAGCCAGAAGACGAGGGACGCTTTCTGCAAACGGTTCAACGGTCTGGAGGAAAAGAGCTATGAGCCTATGGTCAAGACGAATGACGGCGGTGAGAAAGTCAGGATACTGGTGAAAGGAGACGAGAAGGAAGTACAGAGTCTCGTTATCCTCGCCATAGACAAGGACGACTGTTCGCTCATCAAGATCAACGGGCACATCAACCCCGCCGACATCGATGCCATTGTAGATATGGAAACCAAATAAAACGTACGTGTGACATGAAACGATTTCTCATTCTTTTTATCCTTGCAATCAGCGTCCTGGGCACCTCTGCACAGAGTGTGGAAGGGCTGATCCGGCAATACAGGCACGAGAAGCATGCCGACTACGTACATATCCCCCGCCTCGTAATGTCCATGGCCAGGCTGTTTGTCAAAGAGGATACGGAAGACGCCAAGGTCGTAAAAGCCGTCTCCTCCATCCGGGTACTCGATCTGGAAGACTGTCCGGCAACCGTCAGGGAGAACTTCCGGAAGACACTCAGGACTTTCCGACCTGCCGGGTACACGCCCGTCATCTTCAACAAAGAGGCTGATGCGACAAGCCGCATCTATATCAGAGAGAAGAAAGGGTATGTCCGGGAACTGCTCATCCTGTCTGCTGACAACACAGACGGCGCCATCGTACAGATCAAGGGCAAGATAAGACCGGAAGATGTGGACAGAGTCGCAGAACAGAACACGAAGAAAGGCAAGCGGGGGAAAAAGACCACTTCCCTCTGACCCTCACCGACTGCCACCGTCCATTCCGCCTGTCACTTTCCACCGCCATGCCCATGCAAGCAACTGAATTCAAGCAACTGTTTCTCCCCTGCCATCGAAGACTCTTCTCGGTGGCATACAGGCTTGCAGGCAACGTGCAGACTGCCGAAGACATGGTGCAGGAGACTTTCCTGCGGCTCTGGACACAGCGTGACAAGATCGGGAATCCCGACAACCCCGAGGCGTACAGCATAACCGTACTGCGCCGGCTGTTCTATGACAGAATGAGGACTGCCCGTCTCCCGGAGGTCGACAAAGACGTGGGAGTTCTTCAGGCCGCATCTTCACAAGACCTCGGCAGGCAGATTGAGGACAGGAACGAATGCGAGCTGGCAAGGCGGATGATAATCCGTCTGCCCGACCCGCAGGGCAGGGTGATGCTGATGCGTGACGTGGAAGGACGCTCCTTTGAAGAGATCAGCAGGGAGACGGGGCTTACGGAGGTGAATATAAGGAGTATTCTCAGCCGTGCCCGGAAGAAGATCAGAGAACAGATAAAGACAATGAGACATGACAAAGACTGAAGACATAAAGCGGCTGCTCGTCAGCTACTATGACGGACAGACCACCGAAGAAGAGGAAGAAACGCTGCGTTCCTACTTCAACGGCGACCACACAGATGCCAGTCTGGAAGAAGACCGCGCCTTCTTTGCGGCTCTTCAGCCGAAGGAGTGTCCTGCGCCGGAGGGACTGGAGGACCGCCTCAGCCGGCAGGTCAGCCAGTGGAACACGATAGAGACGAGCCTGCGCCGGGACGTGCGGCACAGCAGTCTGCGCTGGATAGTGGGCATTGCGGCCTCCCTCCTGCTCCTCTTCGCCGCAGGCACCATTGTCCATCAGCACGAAAACACATCATCAGCACAGGACACCTACACGAACGCCAAGGATGCCTATGCAGAGACTTCACGGGCACTGATGAAATTCTCGAAGACCCTCAACAAGGGGATTGCAGCGACAGAGGACATCACCAAAAAGACAAGCGATTAAAATTATGAAGAGAGTCATTTTAACGGTTTGCATGGCGGCCGTCACCTGTACGACGGCATTCGCCCAAAAGGTTCTGTTCGACAAGTACAGTGACACGGAAGGGGTGACAACCGTCTACATCTCACGCAACATGATGCGGATGATGGGACAGGTGAGGGCCGGGAACAAGGACATCAGCAGGATTGCACGGCGGCTCGACCACCTGCAGATCCTCTCCTGCGACCGTCCTTCACTGGTGACATCCATCAGGAACACTGCTGCCGGCATCTTCCGGCAGCAGAAGTTCTCGGTCGTCATGCAGGTCAATGACGGCGGCGAGCACACCACTATCTACGAACGTCACTACCCGAACGGCAAGAACGAGTTTTCCCTGCTGTCCGTGGAACGGGGCGAAATAAGCATCATCAATATTCTCGGCAATGTGTCGTTACAGGACATACAGGGCATAGCCGGAGGGAAATAATCCTCCGGCTTTTTTGGTCATGTTCTGGAAATGGAGTATATTTGCAGCAAATAACGAGGTATGGAAACAGGAATATTCGTCGGAAGTTTCGATCCGTTCACCATCGGGCACGCCTCCATTGTACGCCGTTCTCTGCCGCTCTTCGACAGGATTGTCATCGGGGTAGGCATCAACGGCCGCAAGCAGTACATGCTCAATGCAGAAGAACGGACGGAGCGTATCGCACGCCTCTATGCCGGCAATCCGAAGGTGGAGGTGAAGGCGTACGGCGACCTGACCGTCGACTTCGCCCGCCGCGAAAGAGCCGGATATATCATCAAGGGCGTACGCAGCGTGAAAGACTTCGAATATGAGCGGGAACAGGCCGACATAAACCGCCGGCTGAGCGGCATCGAGACCATTCTCCTCTATGCCGATCCGCAGCTGGAAAGCATCAGCTCCAGCATGGTAAGAGAACTGAGGCACTTCGGGCAGGACATTACCGGGTTTCTGCCGGAGGGATATTGACCGGTAAGACTCAAAGCTACAGGAGGCTCTCACAAGGCCGCCCCGCAAAAACAACAGAGACAGATGATAACATACAATGCAGAAGGCGTGAAGATGCCGAGAATCAGGAAGCGTGACACCTCACGGTGGATCAAGGCCGTTGCCGCCACCTACGGAAGAAAGGTCGGGGAAATCGGCTATATGTTCGTCGGCGACGAGAAGATTCTCGAGATAAACAACGAGTACTTAGGACACGATTATTACACGGACATCATCACCTTCGACTATGACGAGGGGAATGTACTCAACGGCGACCTCGTCATCTCGCTCGACACGGTGCGCAGCAATGCCGAACTCTTCCACAAGTCCTACGAAGACGAACTGAACCGGGTCATCATCCACGGCATCCTCCATCTCTGCGGCATCAATGACAAAGGACCCGGCGAGCGTGAAATCATGGAAGAGAACGAGAACAAAGCACTCGAACTGCTGAGAGGGATGTAACACGCAGCTGACAGCCGTCCCGGCACAACGCCTATGCCGCTGAAGGAACTTACGGGAAAAGGCTCCGCCCTCTCTTGCCCTGCTGAGAAGACGAAGCCTTTTCTGCTGTCATTAAGATTCAGCCTGCCTGCACACAGCCCGGATGCCCATCAGCCTCAACCGCAGGGCACGTATTCCCAACCGGTCGGGAATCGGGTTCCCAATGCCTGGTACCCGTGTTCCCAACATCTGGGAACATTGTTCCCGCATAGTCGGGAACAAGAGACAACAGCCTCCGATCTCCGCCCGGCAACGTTTCCGGCAGCCACCCATATAGAAAGACAAAAGAATGAAAAAGATCTATCAGTTACTGCTTGTCAGCCTGCTGCTACCGGCTGTTGTACAGGCACAGACATCCGCCATCGGCCGCCGGCAGGCTGTCTGCCGGTCGATGGAACGGCAGGGGCTGGTGAATGTAAAGCGTGCTGTGCCATCCATCAAGGTGGCACTGATGTATGCCCGCACGGACAACTTCTGCCACCGTGTACTCTACCGCGACCTCCGCGATGCATACGTATTGCCCGCCTGTGCCGAGGCGTTGCGCAAGGCGCAGGCAGAGCTGAAGCGTCGTCGTCCCGACCTGAGCCTCTGTATCTTCGATGCTACACGCCCGATGAGCGTACAGCAGACGATGTGGGATGCCGTGAAAAATACACCCCAATACTACTATGTGTCCAATCCGGCCCACGGCGGCGGTATGCACAACTACGGAATGGCGGTTGACATCAGTCTCTGCAAGGCATCCTGGGATGATTCGACATGGCATGACGGTGCAGCACGATGCCGGATCGATACGGTCCCGATGGGTACGAAAGTGGATTACATGGGAGCAGCCAGCCATATTGACAAGGAGCAGGAACTCGTGTCCCGCAGAATCATCTCCCGAGAGGCATTGGCGAACCGCAGGCTCTTGCGGGAGGTAATGCGTGCCGCCGGCTTCATGCCGCTGCATACGGAGTGGTGGCACTTCAACCTCTGTACGAGGGCGTGGGCGAGGAAGAATCTGAAGCCTCACCCCTAACCCCTTTCCGAATGGAGAGGGGAGTAATTAGCGAGATACCCCAATGTAGTGAAAGTGAGAACGAGGTATGCTTGTATGGTATCGCTATGGGGAAAAGATACCCCAATGTAGTGAAAGTGAGAACGGGATGGGCTTGCATGGTATTACAATGGGTAAAAGGACAGAATGTGCAAAAAGACAAGATGAGACAAAAACAACACTGAAAGAAGAAAAGATGAGGCAAAAGGATGAGAAAAGACCTTCAGAGCAGCTACTGCCACGATATGTACAGGATGTTCTGAGCAGACATGACATTTCACTCCCCTCTCCATTCGGAGAGGGGTCGGGGGTGAGGCTGTTAGCCCTCCAAGCCCCCCGCTACCCCGACATCGATATGCCCTTCCTGCTCGACCAGATAACCGGATGGCAGACGGCACGCACGAAACTGCCGTCGTGGGCGGCGAACGAGGACATCCTCTATCCGCCGCATCTGTCGATGGAGCAGTGTTCGAGTGAGCAGACTGCAATGTACAAAGCCCGCCTTGCCAACCGCCTCGCCGACTCTATTGATTCTGTTTCCTCTTCCGCTCTCGCCGACTCTTCTTCCCCTTCTTCCACCTCTACTCCCTTTTCTGTCTCTTCTCCTTCTTCTCCCTCTGCCTACAACCGCCTGTCACCCCATGATTCGTCCAGGTCCATACAGCCACATTCCCTCCCCCGGAGGGACTTGGGGAGGTTTCTCTGCGACCTCACAGGCGGCTTCGGGGTCGACTTCTCTTTCATGGCACGCGGCTTTGAACGGGCCGTCTATGTAGAACGGCAGGCTGCACTCTGTAAAACGGCACGTCATAACTTCCATGCCCTCGGCCTGGAACACGTTGAGGTCGTCAATGCCGACGGTACGGAATACCTCCATCAGCTTGCCCATGCGTCGGTAATCTTCCTCGATCCGGCACGCCGCAACGAACAGGGAGGCAAGACGGTGCTCATCAGCGACTGCACGCCGGATGTCCTGGCACTGGAAGAAGAACTGCTGGAAAAGGCCGGTGCGGTCGTGATAAAGCTCTCGCCGATGCTCGACTGGCACCGTGCCGTGGACGAGCTGAACCGTATGGGGGAAGTAGTCCGTGAGGTTCACATCGTCTCAGTGCGCAATGAAAGCAAGGAGTTACTCCTTGTCCTGCGGAAAGGAACTGGGCCGGCTGCGAATGTCCCTGTGGACGGTCTGCGTGTGTTCTGCGTAAACGATGACAGCATCGTGTCGTATGGGCTGGGGGAGGTTTCCGGTCTGTCGCAACACATCCTCCCGGCTGCTCCTGTGGCAGGACAGTATCTTTATGAGCCGAATGCGTCGCTGATGAAGGCCGGCTGCTTTGCCCTGCTCACCACCCGCTATCCCCTTTCCGCACTGGGGCAGAACACACATCTTTTCGTCTCAGATGAAGACATAACCGCCTTCCCCGGGAGGAAGTTTGTCATTACGGCGGTTTCGTCGTTCAACAAGAAGGAGCTGCGCCGTACCTTGTCGGGAATTGACAGAGCCAATATTTCCGTGCGCAACTTCCCCATGAGCGTTGCCGACCTGCGCCGTCGGCTGAAGATGAAAGAGGGCGGTGAGACGTATCTTTTTGCGGCGACTGATACCCATGGCAGTCATCTGCTGTTTGTCTGCAGGAAAATTTAGCAGCTTGTTTGCCATTGTCAATAGATTTCCTTATCTTTGCATCCGCACCGTTATTGACCTCTGTGAGAAACTCCCGAGCCTTTCATAGCGGTGTATGGACAGGCCTGTGTCTGTGTTTCAGCTAACTGGACAATAGATTTCTATGATAAATATTTACGATTAAAAACCTACAAACAATGAACAGGTATTTTAGGATGATCATCGCCGCCGCGCTGATCGGTGTCTCAACGTCTGCCAATGCCATCGACCGCAACGCATTGGCACAGTATGCTTCCTCACTGAAAGGACTGAAGAAGGAACAGCTGAAACAGAAACTGCACGAACTGATGAACGAGAAAACCGTGCTGAAGTATGGAGGTGGAAAGGGAAAGACATGGGACGGCTTCTGGTACACCGACCGTGATTATAAGACCAATGCGTGCATCAACCGGTACAGCGAGCACCAATTCACGTTCCCGAAAACCAACGAGGGCAGGTCTATCGAGGGCATGAACATAGAACATTCCTTCCCCAAAAGCTGGTGGGGAGGAAAAGTGACCCAGGCTTACTGCGACCTCTACAACCTTTATCCCTGTGAAGCTGCAACGAACCGCGACAAGAGCAACTACCCGATGGGAATCGTGACCGACGTGAAGAAGGCCGCGGCAAAGGGTTACACCAAGATCGGCAGAGGCAATGCCGGCGGCGAAGAGCTGATGCTGTGGGAACCCGGCGACCGTTTCAAGGGTGAGTTCTCCCGCAGTTATATGTACATGGCCACCACCTACCAGGATTACGAGTGGGTCAAGACCGGTACCCAGAGCCTGGAACGGAATGACTGGCCGACATTGAAGCCGTGGGCTTACACGCTTTATCTCAAGTGGAGCCGCAAGGACCGTGTAGACAGCATGGAGATTGCCCGCAACAATGCGGCAGCCAAGATCCAGCACAACCGCAACCTTTACGTGGACTATCCGAATCTCTGCGAATACGTATGGGGCGACAGCATGGACGTGGCTTTCGACCCTTACCGGTCTGTCACGACCGCCTCGGATGATGACCGTTACACAGGTGCAGTCGTTCCAGACACACCAGACACCCCTGATACACCTGATACACCGGACACGCCGCAGAGTATTACCTTTGTGAAGACAACGGCGATGCCGGAGTCGGGCAAGCGTTATCTGATGGTGGCAGAGGCTGACGGGCAGTGCTATGTCTGCACGAGTCTGGACCGGAAATATGGCTATCCGAAAGGTACAAAGATGGCAGAAGACAACGGGAAAATAGCTGCTTCCGATGCAAAGATGATTCTCACCTTCGAGCAGGGAACAACCGGTTTCTACATCAAGGATGGCAACAACAAGTATTATGGGCAGGAGGAGGAACACCAGACCATCCAGTTCCTTGACGACAAGAACAAGGCCGTGGAATGGACGGTGGCACCGAAGGGGGACGGGACATTCAGGATTACCACCTCTGCGAACCATATCATCCAGTACTCTAAATCACACAAATCCTTCGGAGCCTATAAGACCGAGGATGGCAGCAAACCTTATCCGATGCTCTATGTGGAAGATAAGACAGCGGGAATCGCTGCATTGCGGACTGCTTCCGCCGGTGACGATGCGGTTTACAGCCTGCAGGGTGTACGCATACCGGCTGATGCACAGCTGGCTCCGGGCATCTATATCCGCGGCGGCAGGAAGTTTGTCGTCAGATAACCCGTCGTCTGACAGGAGACGGTATTGGAGTCAGGACAGGCGGATGTGTCTGTCCTGA
>OGKA01002858.1_pt1 | contig 9800 bp, 7 predicted proteins | sample 1572211 | NCBI WGS metagenome assembly OGKA01 (sample SAMEA2582125, study PRJEB24529) | metagenome | biome: Human gut stool | place: China | collected 2011
TGCGTGCGCACTTCGCGACAACCGCCCGCAGCAAGGAGTTCGCGCGCCTCTCTGAATTTTCCATTATTCGGCCCAATGAGGACGGGAAGTCCATACACGGCGGCCTCCGGTACGTTGTGAATCCCCACACCAAAGCCCCCGCCAACGTAAGCTACGGCGGCGTAGCGATAAATGGAAGCCAGCAGGCGATAGCAATCAATAATCAGGCAGTCGGCCGTGGGAGCGGCTTCGGCCGTAGTTTGTGTGTAGCGAAGGGAGGGGCGCTGGAGGCGGGCTTCAATCTCTTGCAAATGGGCCTCATTTACGACATGGGGCGCTAAAATTAAGAACGTGTCAGGGTGCGCGTTGAAATAGTTGATCAGCAAAGCCTCATCGGGAGCCCACGTACTGCCGGCGACAATTACTTTCCGACCTTGGGCAAAGGCTTCTGCAATCGGAAGCGATTTGGCTTCGTGCATAATGTCGACAACGCGGGCAAAACGCGTGTCGCCGACAACGCTGACGCGATGAACGCCAATCGTCTTCAGCAGTTGCTCAGACTTGGCGTCTTGTACAAAAAGGTGGGTAAACCGCTTCAGCACTCTTCGGTAGCGAAACCCATAGCCGCGGAAAAAAATCTGCTTCGGGCGGAAAATACTTGAAACACTAAAGACGGGAATATTACGCCGAGAGAGGGTGTCAATATAGTTGCGCCAAAATTCATACTTGATGAAGAAGGCGCTTTCCGGACGCGCGAGGCGTATAAACTTGCGGGCGTTGAACGGCGTATCGAACGGAAGGTAACAAATCACATCAGCGCCGGCGTAATCCTTTCTTACCTCGTAGCCGGATGGGGAAAAGAAGGTGAGAAGAATCTTTTTGTTCGGTTGTTCTCGACGCAGGCGCTCCATTAGCGGACGCCCCTGCTCAAATTCGCCGAGCGAGGCGGCGTGAAACCAAACGTAGTGCGCGCCATTTATCTGCTCGCGCAAGATACGCCAGGTGTTGCGATGGCCACGCATCATCTGCTGCGCCTTTTTATTGCCGCAAAGCGCGGCAATATTGACGCAAAGCATATAAAAATAGATGGCGAGTGAGTACATTTTATTTGTCGGCTGACAATTTTGAGGTTTCCGGCGTATCCGGCGCCCGCTGCGGTCGGGAAAGAAAGCCCCAGGACGCTGGCGGCGAACTTTAGGGCGCCGGCGGCGGGCTTTAACCCAGTATTTCGATGGCGCGGCGCATACGTTTGAGCGTCTCAGCTTGTCCGAGGAAGGACGAAATCTCATACATGTGAGGACCTTTTCCCTCGCCGACGAGCGTCAGGCGCCACGCATTCATCACGTCTCCCATTTTATAGCCGTTTTCGGCCAGCCAAGCGTTGACGGCCTCTTCTTGTGCAGCCATCGAGAAGTCGGAAAGCCCCTCCAACAACGCGGCAAGTTCGCTCATTTGTCGTGCACTGAAGTCCTTCCAACGCTTTTTGACGGTCTTTTCGTCGTAAGTCGTGGGCGCGACGAAAAAGAAACTACACAGCGGCCACAATTCTTTGACGAAATTGACGCGTCCTTTCATCAGCCCGACCACGCGGACGATGCTTTCCATTGGCGCCTCGATGCCGTTGTCGCGCAAAATGTCAGCGAAGGTCGGCGCCAGTTTTTCGTCGTCGCTGTTCAGGATATATTCGTGGTTAAACCATTGCCCTTTGACGTAATCAAACTTCGCGCCGGCTTTAGAACATTTCGTCAAGTCAAAAAGTTGAACAAGGTCGTCCATACTCAGCAACTCCTCGTCGTTGCCCGGATTCCAGCCGAGCAAGGCCAAGAAATTCACCACCGCTTCCGGCAGGTAGCCACTCTCGCGATAGCCCGACGACGTCTCGCCCGTTTTTGGGTCTTTCCATTCCAGCGGGAAGACGGGGAAGCCCAGACGGTCGCCGTCCCTTTTCGAAAGTTTCCCTTTCCCATCCGGCTTTAAGAGCAGCGGGAGATGCGCGAAGCGCGGCATCGTTTCCTCCCATCCGAGCGCACGATAAAGCAAGACGTGCAAGGGCGCGGAGGGCAACCACTCTTCGCCGCGGATTACGTGACTGATTTCCATCAGATGATCATCGACAATGTTAGCCAAATGATAAGTAGGCAAGCCGTCAGCGTTTTTATAGAGCACCTTATCGTCCAGAATCGAAGAATTGATGACCACATCGCCACGGATAATGTCGTTGACGTGAACATCTTCGCCCGGTTCAATCTTGAAGCGCACTACATAATTAACGCCTTCCTGCAAGAGGCGCGCCGTTTCGTCCGCAGGAAGCGAGAGCGAATTGCGCATTTGCATACGCGTAGAAGCGTCATACTGAAAATTCTGTATCTCCCCGCGCTTCGCATCCAGCTCTTCGGGCGTATCAAAGGCGTAATAAGCTTTGCCTTCGTCGAGCAATTGGTCGACGTAGCGGCGATAGATTTCGCGCCGTTCGCTTTGGCGGTACGGCCCATATTGACCGCCGAAACTTACCCCTTCATCAAAATTGATGCCGAGCCATTTGAAGCTCTCCAAGATATAGTCTTCGGCCCCCGGAACAAAGCGATTGGAGTCCGTGTCTTCGATACGAAAAACGAGTTTCCCGCCATGCTGGCGAGCAAATAGGAAATTGTAGAGCGCCGTGCGCACTCCGCCGATATGAAGCGGCCCTGTGGGACTGGGAGCAAAGCGTACGCGTACTTCTCGTGCTGACATACTGCTGGTTTTATTCTAAGATGGGTAGAGACGCGCGCAAGAAAGCAACCTTAAGGGTTGAAGGCGCAACGATGTGGGCCAATTTGTGCATAAGGCCGACAAGGATCGGCCCGCACAAGTCGCGACGACTCGTGAAATAATCACGCAAAAGTAGGCATTTTTCTGCTTTTGCCCAAAGTTTGCTCCGCAAATAGGCGCACTTAAAAGGTATAGCCAATGCCCACCATCAAGCGGTCGAAGTCGGGATGCGTAATATAATAGCGGAAAGTCACATCCAAGTGCTTGAAGAATTGGATGCCGACTTTCGGCACCAAGACCGGATGGAGGTGCATCCCATGGCCAAAGACACCCTTCCCAAAATTATCAAAAGAAATACCGGTACCAAGGCCCACGTAAGGGAGTACCTTTTTCGTCTTCAAAGGAAACAGGTAGTTTACTCCGGGCACGATGGCCAACGTGGAGGTTTCTTCAATGGATGTGTCGAGATTTGAAGCACACTTTTCGCCATGCAAGCCTAAATCTACGCTAATTCGATCCGTCAATCGGTAACTCGCATTAAGATAAATGCCGGGATAGCTCAAATCGTTGCATCCCTTTTCGATAGGAATGGGATAATTTAGTCCTAAGCCAAAGCGAAATTTGCGTTGAGCTTGTGAGGACAACACGCAGAGCGTAAACAGGAGGAAGATGATGGTTCTTTTCATTGCCTATGTGGCTTATGGAGATGTCGTGGCCTTGCTTTAGTCGCACTTAAAACGTATAACCGAGCGAGAGCGTCAGGCGGTCAAATTTCTTGTCCGTGATATAATAGCGAGCCGTCAGATCTAAATGTTTGAAGAAGCGAACGCCGGCCATCGGCACTGCGACGGGGTGGAGCTTATGTCCGTCAGAAAATACGCCGTCTTTGATATTGTCAAAGGAAAGGCCCAATCCCATCCCGACAAAAGGCAACACTTTGGGCGTCTTGAGCGGAAATATATAATTCGCGTTTGCCACAAACGACAAGGCGTGCGCATCGTAGCAGAGCGAAGTCCCATCCGGTTCGTGGACTACGTAAGATGGCTCGTCCAAGCTCGCCGTTAGGCCCACGTCAATTCTATCTGCCAGTCGGTAAGTTCCATTTAAGTAAACGCCAAAACGCGTTTCGCCGGCGGTATAACGTTCGATAGGCAACGTGTAGTTTACGCCTGCGCCGAAGTGAACCTTTCGTTGCGCCTGCGCCGTCAGGAAGCAGAACGAGAGGAGTAGAAAAGTGAGTGCCTTCAGTTGAAAAGTGTGTGTGCGTTTCATAAGATTATGCGGTTTTATGTCGATTTTATGCGTAAAATGAGGGGAATTTTTTATCCCCGCCAACACTTTCGACGCGCCGAGTGTCCGGTGTTTGCGCGCAAAGGTAAATAAAACAAAGAAAAAGTGTCCCGCCCTACTCCCATTTTCTCTAAAAAATGAAATAAAACGTTGGTAAATGCGTTGCTCTCGCCAACCGCTGTACGCTTCTTTCCTACCGTGACACGCCGCTCTCCCGCTGCGGCATTCCTTCCTATTTCTATCGCATTTCCCTTTCCAGCCGTGGCATTTTTCCCTCTCGCTGCGCTATTCCTTTTGTCTGTCGCGTTACTCCCTTCATCCATTGCGGCATCCTTCTCTTTCTCCACAGCCCTCCTCCTGCCCACCGTGGCATTCTTCTCTCTCGTCGTGACATTCTTTCCGTCTGCCGCCGGCTTCCTCTTTCCCACCATCGCCCTCCTACCATCTTCTGCTGCATTTCTTCCTTTTGTTGCCGCATCCCCCTTTCCCATCGTGGTATTTTTTTCGTTCGCTGTAGCATTCTTTTTGTCTGTTGCGTTACTCCTCTCCCCTGCCATCATTCGCTTCTTTTCTGCCGCCATACGCTTATAGTTTGCTGCAAAAGGCCTTTTTCCCACCGCAGCATGCTTCCCATCCGCCCATAAGTAAGAAAGCCTTTGTTACGTCCCTTGCAAAATCCTCATACTACTCCTTCGTATGCATTGCTGAAGACGAAAGATTTGAATGCCGGCAACGACTTATTGTTTCGGTCTTTTTACGCATCGGCAGATTGATGCGAAACGCTTAGCGGCGCGCCTCTTTTCTCTACACACCTGCCTCGCGCCGCAAGTTGCAACGAGACCGGCCCTACTCCCCTACCCGCTCTCCGAGCGGCGGCGCCGTTTGTCGAATGATGTTGTGCCCGAAGTCTTGCCGGAAATTTATTTCGCCTTGATATTGCGCGCCTTTATGCCCATTCTAAGCATCGCCCGCCTCATCTATTTGGTTTACGCTCGTGAGGGTAGACCTTTTTTATCGTGAGCGCAAACCTTTTTTATCACGAGGATAAGCTTTTTCTCTCGTGAGCGCAAACTCCGCGAATAGGCCGCCATCGGTTTGTTCGCGCAGTTTTTATGGTTAGAAAGGGGATTTATTGCGTTGCTACTTCATCTTTATTTCGCCGCATTTCGATCATCAGATGTTTTTGAAAGACCAACCCTAAGGGGTTGTCAATGCGGGTGCGTGATAGGCAGGGTTAAAACGCTGCACATTTTAACCCTGCCCTACCAAAAGACTAACCCCGATGGGGTTATTTGCGGCGGGAGACGTGGGTGGCGCGGATTATGTGAAAAATGGATTGAATTTGATGAGGTATTATCAATGATCAGAGACGAATAGTTTGACACAAAAACATTCAAGGCCGCACGTTGCGAGGAGGGCTTGGGGCGCGATGTCCGACCGAGCGAGACTTCCGCTTGGGAATAAAAGAAATTCGCCTGCTCAATGAAGAGCAGGCGAATGATATGTTGGTTGTTTCTTTATCGCACCTTGAACAGCGGGGGCGAAAAGGGGGACTTACGCCTTGGCTACTGCGGCCTCAACAACGCGCTTCTTGCCTAACGTGCGGAAAGCGATGGGCGCTGCGAGGAAGATGGAAGACAGTGTGCCGAAGATTACACCCAGAATCATTGCGAAAGCAAAGCTGCGGATGCTGTCGCCACCTAAGAAGAAGATGCAAAGGAGGACGAGCAACGTCGTAGCTGAGGTCATAATCGTGCGGGCCAAAGTCTCGTTGAGCGAATCGTTGAAGAGGCGCTCCGTTTCTCGCTTCGGATAGAGTCCTAAGTTTTCACGAATGCGGTCGAATACAACCACCTTGTCGTTGATAGAGTAACCGATAGCTGTCAAGACAGCTCCGATGAACGTCTGATCGACTTCGAGGGAGAACGGCATCCATCCCCAGCAGATAGAATACATACCTACAATGATCAAAGTGTCGACCGTGAGGGCCAATACTGAGCCTATGGAGAAGGCTACATTGCGGAAGCGGGCGAGGATGTAGACGAAGATGGCAATCAGCGAGAGGATGACGGAGATAATCGCACCCTTGGCCATATCGGCTGCTACTGCGGGGCCTACTTTCTGGGCACTTACGATCGATCCGCCGGTGCGGTTTTCGCGATCTTTAAATGTCTTGTAGTCGGCAGTGATGAGTTTGCCTTGCTTTAATGCTTCGTAGACTGTTTTTTCTACTATTTCGTCGGCGTCTGCTGCGTCGCTGTCGATCATATAGTTAGTCGTGAGGCGCACGGCGCGTTTCTGAGCCGTTACGACCTCGATGGCGCTAATCGTAGCGTTGGGGTCTTTGGCTTTAATCACACGCTCTACGGCTGCATCTACTTTCTCAGGCGTGATGGCTCTGTCTTCAAACTCGATGACGAAGTTGCGACCGCCCGTAAAGTCAATGCCCTTCGACAGGCCGCGCGTAGCAAGCGAGCCGATGCAGACGAGAACGATCAAACCGAAGACGATCATGGCCTTGGGCGCGTTCTTCATCAAGCGGAAATGGGCGTTGGTGAGGAAATTGCGCGTCAAGGGGGTTGAGAAAGTGAGGCCTAACCAGCGCTCATGGTTCATCTGGTGCTCGTAAATCATACGTGAGATCCACACGGCTGTGAAGAAGCTGGCGCAGATACCGATACCGAGCGTCAAAGCGAAACCGCGGATAGGACCTGTACCGAAATTGTAGAGGATAATCGCGGTGATGATTGAGGTGAGGTTGGAGTCGAAGATGGCCGAGAAGGCGTTTCCGTAACCTGCCGCAAGGGCTGACTTGATGTTTTTACCGCTACGCAACTCTTCTTTCGTACGCTCGTAGATCAATACGTTGGCGTCGACGGCCATACCTAAGGAGAGGACGAGACCGGCTATACCACTCATCGTCAGAGCTGCTTGGAAGGAAACCAAGACGCCGAACGTGAAGAAGAAGTTGAGGATCAGAGCCGCGTTGGCCACCATACCGGGGATGATACCGTAGTAGCAGCACATGAAAATCATCAACAAGATGAACGCTACAATACAAGAGTAGAGTCCGGCTTGAATGGAGGCTGAACCTAATGAGGGGCCGACGGTTTCTTCTTGGACGATGTTGGTCGGCGCAGGCATTTTACCGCTCTTGAGCACGTTGGCCAAGTCGCGCGTATCGTCGGTCGTGAAGTGGCCTGAGATTTGCGACGTGCCACCGTTAATCTCGTTCTGAATAACCGGTGCACTGTAAACGTAACCGTCAAGCACGATGGCTACAGGTTGGTGCAGGTTCTTCTTAGTTATGTTTGCCCATTCGCGCGATCCGTCATTGGTCATTGTCATAGAGACAATCGGACGGTGATATTGGTCGAAGTCGTCCTTTGCATCAGCGATTACGTCGCCTTGAAGCGCAGGTTGTCCGCCGTTAGAGCGGAGCGCGTAGAGCGCAAAGGCTTGTCCCATCTCCGGCTTTACGCTCCAGTGGAGTACAAGGTCGGCGGGCAATTTGCTCTTGGCAGCTTCGCTATATATAATATTATCTATAGCGGCTGTATCTTTGGGAGCTGCGTAGCCTACGATGCAACCTTGCGGGTTGGTGTTTTGCTGGCTGAGCATCTGGAAGAGAGGCTTGCCGCTCTGCTTTTGTTGCTGTGTAGAGTCGGACGCAGTTCCGATTTCGTTGATGCTTTGTAGTGCGGCGTTGATCTTATCCAGTGTATAAGTCTCCCAAAATTCGAGGTTGGCACTACCTTGCAGCAACTTGCGTACACGTTCCGGCTCCTTGATACCGGGCATTTCGACCATAATCTGGCCGATCTGACCTTTACCACGAAGGATTTGGATGTTAGGCTGCGCAACACCGAAGCGGTCGATACGAGAACGAACGACTTCGTTTGAGTTGGACACGGCTGCGTCTACTTCTTCTTCGAGCGCCTTTTGTACTTGCGCGTCCGAGGAGTTGAACGTAATGTTCTTTTCCTTGAGTCGTGCGGCGAAGAGCGCGCCAAGTTTGCCCGCACCGTTGGCTTCGGCGTAATCCTTTACGAAGAGCTCAACAAAATCTCCGTCGCCTTTTTTATAACCTTCGCGTGCTTGGTCCACTGCTTTTTGGAAAGCAGGTGCTTTGGCGTTGTCGCCGGCCAAGTTCTTCACTACATCAGGCACCGAAACCTCGAGGATGACGTTCATTCCTCCTTTAAGGTCCAAGCCCAATCCGATCTGCAACGACTGACATTCTTTCAGCGTCTTCCAGTTCAAATAAACCTTCTCGTTCATCATCGAGTCGAGGTAAGCCTTGCCGGCCACAGGGCCCATAGCTTCAGCTTTTCTCTCGTAATGATTGGTTACGAAGGAAAAAGAGAAATAGAAGAGGCAAATCAACGTTAGCAGAATAGCAATTGCTTTAACAAATCCTTTGTTTTGCATTTGTCGATTTTATTTATTGATTTGATTTTTGCTTTGGTTTTCCGAAATGTTGCAAATAGCATGCAAATATACGGTCTTTTTTCAACAGAGCAAGCGCTAACGAATAAAAAAGGCGCGCCTACGACAGCTTTACGCCATCGTGTGCGCTTTGAAAGATGCGTTTTAGTCTCTTCTTTTGGAGCGTTTCCCTTTTATTTGGTGCTATTCTGCTGTTGCTTTACAGCGGCGCAAGTCCTTTTTCGCATAACATGAGTTCTGCTTCTCGCCCAAACTATTCCACAGCTCACATTTTAGTTGCTAAAAATTGTGAGAATCTTCTTCAAGTTTGTATATTTGCGCACAGAAAAGGCATGTCGACTTCGCATTGTTGTCCGGAAAACATTGCCGTCGCAGCGATCATAAGCCAATTGCCCGTTCTTAATAGATAACATTGGTTTACCTTAACCTAAATTTTTATGAGTAGGAAAAGTTTACTTCTTATTTTCGCCCTATTTATGGGCCTGAGCAGTCTGTTTGCTCAAGAACAAAAGCAGCTCGCGCTCGTCGAAGAGTTCACCAACACGAGTTGTGGTCCTTGTGCCGGTTTCGCACCTTATTTAGATGCCGCCCTTCGTAAGAGTGCCGACAAATGCGTGGCCATTAAATACCACGTAAGTTTCCCCGATCCCGCCGATAAGTTTTATCGTTGCGACCCGCAAAACTTCAATGCTCGCCGTTTCTACTACAACGTCAACGGCGTGCCCAGCTGGTACGTCAACGGCGTCAAGCGCAACGCGGAACGGGACGAAGCTAAGCTCACGAGTTACATCAACTACGGCTACAAAGAAAACAGGCCCGTCAAGATCGATGGTTTAATCAACATCAAAGACCACAAACTCACCGTCAGTGTCAACCTTACGGCCCTCGAAGAGATCAACGACGAAAAGATGCACCTCTTCGTCGTGCCCATCGAAGAAGAAGTCAACTGGACAACGCCCGCCCGCAACGGCGAGAAGGACTTCTATTTCTGCGCACGTAAGATTCTCCCCGATGGACAAGGCGCTTCCCTCTCCGGAAAGCTCTTTAAGGGCCAGCCTTACACGTATGAGGTCGACTGGGCCATCAAAAATTACACCAATGAGCAGCAGTTGGGCGTCGTAGTATTTGTACAAGACGACACCAATAAAAAAGTTGTGGGTTGTACATACTTCTCCTACCCCCACAACGAGGCAGATGCAGCTCGCATCCTCGAGGTAAAAGGCCTTCCCGACGACATCTGTACGCCCAACCTCACGGCTACGGTCAGCTTCTGCAACCAAGGCAAGAGCCACCTCAAATCGGCTACCATCAACGTCAGCGTTAACGGTAAG